>QWCJ01000211.1_pt1 | contig 44481 bp, 40 predicted proteins | sample 1972501 | NCBI WGS metagenome assembly QWCJ01 (sample SAMN09866711, study PRJNA288562) | Human vaginal metagenome isolate term2_vaginal, whole genome shotgun... | isolation source: vagina | host: Homo sapiens | place: USA: California
GCAACGACGTACTTGCCGTTGACCGCGGAGTCGAGGATCTGGTTCTTCTTCACGTAGTGGAAGAACTTCGGGGTGTCGTCGTTGGTCGACGTATCCTCGCGGACATCAGGGCGCTCAATAGTCTTAGTCGTCGTACTCACGCCCACTATCATGCCGCATCAGTATCGAAGTTGGCGAGTCCTCCAGCTACGCTGATAGGCATGACCCCTTCGAACTCGCGCGATAACGCCCGCCATACCCCACGATCGGGGCAGCGGCGCGGACGCCGATTCGGGCGCGAAACGCACCTCATCACCACGGCAAAACTCGCCCCCGGTCAGGACCGGCATCGCCGCGAGATCATCTACTCCATACTGCAGTTTCTGCGCGTTCCATCCCTCCTGATTGCCGGGGCCATGGTTTATGTCTGGCAGTGGTGGATCCCCGCCGCCCTTGTCGTGGCCGTCACCTTCCCCCTCCCCTGGATCGCTGTGGTCATTGGCAATGGCCGGGGTCAAAAGAAAGACAAGCGCGAAAAAGCTGTTTATAAACCAGCCCTTGCCCGGCAAATGGCGCAAGCACAACGTGAAGAACTCACCAGCGGTTCCCATGGTGAACTGCCCAGCACGCCTGGGCGGCACAAACCCTCGTCAGGAGCAGACACAAACAGTACTGCAGCTGACACTATTGACCACGAAGATTAGAACATCACTGTATTCCCTCCCCGATGCATTTAAGGATTCTCTTGTGAGCACCCAGCAGCCTTCTCCTTTTGGCCCAGCGATGAACCCGGAACACCCCATCGCGGACGTTGCGGCAGAACTTTCCCGAGTGTTTGCGGAGGCAGGGTTTAGTGCGGATGGCATCGCAGGCCATTTGGGACCCGAGTACACCGAAGCCCTGCATCGCGGCGAGCCCGCCGCAGTTGCGCTAGGAGCAAGCGGCGATTCCCGCCTGGACCATCTCATCCGTATCTTCTTGCTGCATGAACACGTACCAGCCACGCTGCTTTCCGACGTCCTCGGAGCACGCCTAGCCGCCCAACTCATTGATTGCGGTGTCGTGCTCAGCGACGAACACGGCACCGCCTACGTGGCTTATGACATTCGACCGCACATCATCGTGGGCAAGAATCGTGTCGTGTTCTCCGATGTTGATGCATCTCTGGTGCATCACGTCCCCGGCCCCGAGCATGTGTTGGGAGTGGGCTCGGCCAGCCTGTCCTTGTTGCATTCAACGCCAACGACACCAGTGGAATCAGTACTAGATTTAGGCACGGGTTCAGGCGTCCAGGTCCTTGGGCAGCTGGATTCTGCGCAACGCATTGTGGCTACCGACGTCCATGAGCGAGCCCTTGAACTCGCCCGCGCCACCGTCCTCGCGGCGGAGGCGGAAGACCGCGTTGAGCTACGCCACGGCTCCTGGTACGAACCCGTTGAGAATGAGCGCTTCGACCGCATCGTGGCTAATCCTCCATTCGTGGTTGGCTTACCCGAAGTGGGGCATGTCTATCGAGACTCCGGCCTCAACCTGGATGGAGCAAGTGAGCTGGTGGTCTCCCAGGCAGTCGAGCATCTCAACCCTGGGGGCACAGCGCACGTACTCGCAGCCTGGGTGCATCAAGGCGAAGAATCGTGGCAGCAGCGCGTCGCCTCGTGGCTACCGGATACCGGCGTCGCTGCATGGATCATTCAGCGCGATGTGGCGGACCCAGCGTTATATGTCTCAACCTGGTTGAGCGATGAATCCGTGGATGTTCGCAGCCCTGAAGGCCAAGAGCGGTCTCGCCGGTGGCTGGAGCACTTCCGTGAAAACGAGGTCACCGGAATCGGGTTTGGTTTCGTGGCCATCCAGCGCATCGGTGAGGACGAGCCCTCGGATATCTTGGCGGAGACCATGGCGCAGCCAGTTATCGATCCGCTCGGCCCGGAAGTGGAAGAATACTTCGCGCGCGTCGAATGGCTGCGCAACCTGGTGCCGGGTGAATTAGAAACTAAGCATGTACAGCTGCGCCCCGGGGTGGCCCGTGAGGACGTTGCGCTGCCCGATGGGGACCTGGGCATGGGCTTTGAGCGCGCGGCACTGCGGCTCAGCCGTACCGATGGCCCCCGCTGGCAGCACGATGTCGATGAGCATCTCGCGGCCATTGTCGCCGGGTTTAACCCGAATGGTTTGAGCATCGGTGAAACCATCGAGCTCTACGCCGCCGCGCAGGGTTTTGAAGAAGCCGAGTTGGTCAGCGCAGCACTTCCGGCCATCGTGGATCTTATCCGCCACGGGCTTCTCATCCCGACTGAGCTGCTAGCTTTTAGCAACACTGAGTAGCCTCGCGCCCCACTAAGAGCCTCTTTCCTCCTTCAATCCCCGCGTACTTCTCATCCGAGAAAGAACTCCTCTACAGAAAGGTTGTGTACTTCCCTGCCATGCGTGCTGTTTTAACCCGTGTTTCTGAAGCCTCTGTCACCGTTGACAACGACGTCGTTGGGTCCATTACCTGCCCCGACACCGGCGGAGTCCTAGCACTCATTGGTGTGTCGCGGGAGGACGTCGAGGCAGGTGGTGACGCCACCGCTAGCGACGGCCCGACTTTAGAGGAGAAGATGGACACGATGGCGCGCAAGATCGCTGAGCTGCGCATCCTCGAGGGTGAGACCAGCGTGGTCGATAGTGGTGCGCCAGTTCTGGTGGTAAGCCAGTTCACCCTCTACGGACGAACCGCGAAAGGCCGCCGACCTTCGTGGTCAGATGCAGCCCCAGGCGAGGCCGCGGAGCCGGTGATCCAGGGTGTAGTTGCGCGCCTGCGCGAACGCGGAATCACCGTGGAGGAAGGCCAGTTCGGAGCGATGATGCGCGTCTCCTCGGTCAACGAAGGGCCGTTCACCGTGCTCGTGGAGGTCTAGGTGCGGCGCGCCTCCCCCAAAATGGCCTAAAACCTCACTCTTCCCGCGGGGTGTTAGAACATTTTTCGGGCCACGGGAACTAACTGCGCCGAAAGCTCGTTGTAGGAGATGAACCAAGCCGCAACTTAGGAGGCATGAGATGGCCACATCATCCGCTGCTAGCGTCCAGGACGAGGACGGACAGGAAGTTGACCGCGGCTCACGCCGTAACCAAACAAATGACAATCCCTCTGCGGACTTGGTCCGCGTTTATCTCAACGGAATCGGCAAAACTGCGCTGCTGAGTGCTGAGGACGAGGTTGAGCTCGCACAGGCCATCGAGGTAGGCCTGTACGCCGAATACAAGCTCGCTAATGCCGAAAAGTTGACCCGCGCTGAGAAGCGCGACCTGAAGATTTTGGCCCGCGAAGGCAAGAAGGCTCGCTCCCACCTCTTGGAGGCCAATCTGCGTCTCGTAGTCTCCCTGGCTAAGCGTTATACCGGCCGCGGCATGCCGCTGCTGGACCTCATCCAGGAAGGTAACTTGGGCCTGATTCGTGCGATGGAGAAGTTTGATTATGCCAAGGGCTTCAAGTTCTCCACGTATGCAACGTGGTGGATCCGCCAGGCCATTACCCGCGGCATGGCTGACCAGTCCCGCACTATCCGCCTCCCCGTGCACCTAGTTGAGCAGGTAAATAAGCTTTCCCGCATTAAACGCGAGATGTACCAGTCCTTGGGCCGCGAGGCCACGAATGAGGAGCTCGCGGAGGAATCCGGAATCGAAGAGTCCAAGATCGAGATGCTGCTGCGCCAGTCCCGCGATCCTGTTTCCTTGGACATGCCGGTCGGTACCGATGAGGAAGCCCCGTTGGGTGACTTCATTGAGGATGCCGAGGCAACGGATGCCGAGACCGCTGTGGTGGCCTCCATGCGCCACTCCGATATCCGCTCCGTGATTGGTTCCCTCGAGGAACGCGAACAGGATGTCATCCGCCTGCGCTATGGCTTGGACGATGGTGTCCCGCGCACCCTCGACCAGATTGGCCGCAAGTTCGGCCTCTCTCGTGAACGCGTTCGCCAAATCGAGCGTGAGGTGATGGCCAAGTTGCGCGAGGGCAACCGTGCGGACCGCCTCCGCGAGTACGCGCTCTAAGCCTTAGCTGACTTCCCAGCCTTAGCCATTGAGGAATGCCTTTGCTGCCCAGTTGACTTGTGCTGCTGGGCCGCAGAGGACGTTGCTCGGTGGCTTTTTCTTTCCTCGCGGTGGTCCTCACGGTTTTTAATTCCCGCCCCTCTCCTCCCAGTCGAACGCACAGTGCTGCGCGCTCTCAGCTTTCGAAAAATGCGCTATTGTTTAAGATATTCTCTTAATACACTTTTATTACCGCGCCTAAACCTATGTGGCTACGGACCGCCGACAACGCAGAAAGGTAAGCCCACGTGAGGGACCTAGTTGACACCACGGAAATGTATCTGCGAACCATCTACGAGCTCGAAGAGGAAGGTATTACCCCACTGCGTGCTCGAATTGCAGAGCGTTTAGAGCAGTCCGGACCGACCGTCTCCCAGACCGTGGCCCGGATGGAGCGCGATGGACTTCTTCACGTGCGCACCGACCGCAGCCTTGATCTCACTCAGCAGGGCCGCGAATTAGCTACCAACGTCATGCGCAAACACCGCTTGGCTGAGCGGTTGCTCACGGATGTCCTTGGCCTTGATATCCACAAGGTCCACGACGAGGCCTGCCGGTGGGAACACGTCATGAGCGAAGAAGTAGAAAAGCGAGTCGTCGCGGTGCTGGAGGATTCCTCCCGCTCACCATTCGGCAACCCAATCCCCGGTTTGGCACAGCTGGGCATGTCTCCGGTAGAGCTCGACTTGGGCACGCGCGCCATCGACCTTCCCACGGGGCAAGAAACCGAGGCCACTATCGTGCAAATCAATGAGGTCTTGCAAGCTGATAATTCCACCTTCCACGACCTGTATGCCTGCGGAATCCAGGTTGGCTCGCACGTCACCGTAGTCAATGAGAGCGGGACGATTAGGCTGACAACGAAATCAGGACACACTGTCGAGCTTGTCGACGACCTTGCTCACGCTATCCGCGTCAAGGAGGACTAAACCGATGAAGCTGTTAGTTACCGGCGGCGCCGGCTATGTCGGCAGCGTATGCGCGGCCGTCCTCGTTGAAAAAGGCCACGATGTCACCATCATCGACAATTTCTCTACCGGCAACCGCGAGGCCATCCCGGAGAAGGCGCGCCTTGTCGAAGGCGACGTGGCCGATGTCGCTCGTGAGGTGTTATCTGAGGGCGGTTTCGAAGGAGTCTTGCACTTCGCGGCCCGCTCCCTCGTGGGCGAATCTGTGGAGGCCCCGGCTGACTATTGGCAGCACAACGTGGTCACAACTCTAAAGCTGCTCAACGCTATGCGTGAATTCGAGGTCACCAACCTCGTCTTTTCCTCAACCGCTGCCACCTACGGTGAGCCGGCGCAAGTGCCGATCACGGAGACGATGCCCACCCAGCCGACGAACCCTTATGGCGCATCGAAGCTTGCCATCGACTACATGATTACTTCTTATGCCCAGGCCTATGGCTTGGGGGCGACTTCCCTGCGCTACTTCAACGTCGCCGGCGCCTACGGCGATATCGGAGAGAACCGCGAGGTGGAAACCCACCTCATTCCCCTTGTCCTGCAGGTAGCGCTGGGACATCGCGAAAAGATTTTCATCTTCGGCGATGACTACGACACCACCGATGGCACCGCAGTGCGCGATTACATCCACATTCGTGACTTGGCCGAAGCCCATGTCTTAGCGCTGGAGAGCAATGCCGCTGGCACCCACCGCATCTACAACCTGGGCTCCGGGGACGGCTACTCGGTCAAGCAGGTTATTGAGGCCTGCCGCGAAGTCACTGGACACCCCATCCCAGCAGAGCTTGCGCCGCGCCGCGCTGGTGACCCCGCGACGCTCGTGGCGTCCTCAGACAAGATTAAATCCGAGCTCGGATGGAACCCAGGCCGCACCGACTTGAAGACCATCGTCACGGATGCTTGGAATTTCACCCGGCAGCTCGGCGAGCGGGCTCACTCCGCTCGGCGCTAAGCGTCTTTTCTTTAGGCTCCTCCCCTAGGGCGGTGTCATAAGCCTTGAGCGCCCCTGTATGAATCGAATCACGTACCTTTTCATGCAGGCCATGGCGGTACGCTTGGCACAGCAGCGCCCCGAGGCGGTGGCTGGGAAACTCCTCCGTGACGAGCTGCAATGCTGGTCCGGCAAGGATATCCCACTCCTGCTCCAACTGCGCTAATGCGAAAAGGGTCAGCGCATTCGCCCGCAGCTCCCCGCTGAATGTGCGGGCCGCTGCGAGGAGAAGGTCCGCCCCGGATTCGCCTGCCTTCGCGCAGATATCTACTACGAGGTCGCGCGTCCACGTCGTCGCGAGCCACACTGCGCAGGTTTCCAGTAGCTTGCTGTCCTGTTCTGCTTCTTCCACCGATGCCACTTGGTCAAGCGCCCACTGGGCATCCTCAAGAAAGTGATCCAGCAGGTCTTTGCGCTTCTTTCCGTGCGCAACGGCCACCTGCTCGCGATATCGCGTTGCCGAATCGCGGGCTTGCTGCGCTAAGACTTTAGCTTCTTCAGCGTCGAGGTAGCTATTCCCCGGCGCAAAGACGGAAAAGAAATCCTCCCGGTTTAGCTCAGGTACCACATTGTGGTCGACGCAAGAGCGCATCGAGGGGGCGTCGGTTAGCGCCGGTATAGTCCCCTCAACCCACTTCTTCATCGGCCCGCTACCGTCCGCGTTGACGGTTCCATGCAGCAATATATAAGGCGCATTCTGGGTGATTTCCTGGGCATACCACGCGGCGTCGATCTCCACCCCATCCTCAGCACGGTCCAGGCCATAAAGCCAGTGGGACACTTCCCGCAGTTCGGTGAGAGGCTGCTTCGAGATGAGGAAGGCAAAGACACCTTCGCGGGCATGCTCCGCTAGTAGCGGTGCGATGTCTGTGATCGTTCCTTGGGCATCCGTGATGTCGACGCGAGCGAGCGGCCCCATGGCTGGGCCGCGTGGAGTGGTGTCGATGGCCATGAACACCACTGATTCGGTGGGATAGAAGCCTAAGAGGCCGGGGATGTTAGCGAGAAGATGACCTGGAGTTGTTATTGGTGGTGTACGGTCTGTGTGCGTTGAAAAAGTGTTCATACCCTGTAGCCTGAACCACCAACGGTAGCCACCGCTAGGGATACCCCGGCGCGCACGGCATATCTGTGGATAACAAGTCCGGACTGCCACTCAATCCATGGAAATCCACTGGGTTATCCACACCTTGGCAAAGGCAAGCCTGGAAGAAGTAATGACTATATGGCATGCTTGTACGATCAACACCAGTTCCCGCAGGCAGTCCCACATACGCAGCCTCCCGGGTTTGTGTTCTCCTTGGAGCACCATTTCAGCTGGGAATAGGCAGCAAGCCTTAAGCGTTGCATGACACAGAACGCTGATGAAGTCCGTACGCTCGTTAAGAAGCGCACGATGAGAAGGAGGAGTCACTACCATGCAGGAAGAACAGCGCCGCATGTATGAGCTGGAGTATCCCGCTCCAGTGATCAAGGATGATTCGACTCCAGACAACGGCCCCACGATGATCGTTGCTATGAATGGTTATGCCGACGCCGGACAAGCCGTCGAAGCCAGTGCCGATCACCTCAAGGCCGCTTTGGAAAACCGCCAGCTGGCCTCGTTTAACAATGACGAGCTCATTGATTACCGCTCGCGCCGCCCCGCCGTCACCATCGATCATGACCGCACGGTGGAGATTGAGAACACTGACTTGGGTATCAAGGTGCTGCGGGATAACTCTGGCACTCCATTCTTGCTTCTTTCGGGCCCTGAACCGGACTTGCGGTGGGAGGCCTTTACTGATGCGGTAGTGAACTTGGTGGAGAAATTCGATATCAAGAACACCATCATGCTCTACTCGGCCCCCATGCCGGTGCCGCACACCCGCCCCACTGTGGTAACAGCGCATGGCAATTCGCCGGAGCTCCTTAACTCAATGGTGCGCATGGAATCCACCATGATGGTCCCCGGCGCCGCCGCCCTGTATATCGAGCGAGCCTTGGACAAGAAGGGCCGCCGCGTTGCCGGGTACACCGCCCATGTTCCGCACTACTTGGCCGCCTCCCCGTACCCGTCGGCCACGCTGCGTCTTTTGGATTCGGTGGCAACCGCAGCTGGCCTCAACATCCCACTGGGCAGCTTGGAGGCAGACGTGACTCGCGTTAACCAGCAGTTGGAGGAGCAGGTTACCAACTCTGAGGAAATTGCAGGCGTGGTCCACCAGCTGGAGGAGCAGTACGACGCCTACATGGAGCGCTACCGCTCCCGCCACCCGCAGGCCATCATGCCTGGCGAAGAGCACATGCCTACTGGTGAGGAGATCGGAGCAGACTTTGAAGCTTTCCTGGCGGGCCTCGACGACAATCCGGATATCCTCTCCGATGATATCGATGACCGCGAAGACAACTATGGGCGGGAGCAAGGACCCGGCTCGGATATGGACGATGACGTCTAATCGCGGTTAGATCTACCGCACGAGCACAGGCACCGAGGACAGCCATCTGGGGATCCGGGGTGGAGGCCTAGTCCGCGGTGCTTTTCGCCTAAGGTGGGACGGGTGAACCTTTCTCAGATGTTGCCCGATCTCGCCGAAGTCCCCGAGTCGATGGTTGATGAGGCCATCTGGGACACATTTTTGTCCTGGACTTCTGGCCGTGGTATTTCGCTTTACCCAGCGCAGGAAGAAGCCTCCCTCGGCATTCTTGCCGGGGATAACGTCATCCTGGCAACTCCCACTGGTTCCGGCAAATCCATGGTGGCCAACGCCGCCCACTTCATTGCTTTGGCGCGCGGCCAGCGCAGCTTCTACACCGCACCCATCAAGGCCTTGGTGAGCGAAAAATTCTTCGCGCTCTGCGAGATTTTCGGCCCCGAGAACGTCGGCATGATGACCGGTGATGCCACGGTCAACGGCTCCGCTCCCATCATCGCCGCGACGGCTGAGATTGTGGCCAATATTGCGCTGCGTGATGGCGCGGAAGCCGCCATTGATCAGGTAATCATGGATGAGTTCCATTACTACTCCGAGCCTGATCGCGGCTGGGCCTGGCAGGTTCCGCTGTTGGAGCTACCGAAGGCCCAATTCTTGCTCATGTCCGCCACCTTGGGCGATACCGCCTGGCTGGAGAAGGATTTGACGGAGCGTACCGGCCGTACGACGACTCTGGTAGCGGGAACAACTCGCCCAGTGCCCCTCGACTTCTCTTATGTCTTTTCCGCGGTCCACGAAACCATCGAAGAATTGCTCGCCGATGGCAAGGCCCCTGTCTATGTCGTCCACTTCTCCCAGCGCGAGGCCTCAGAGCGCGCGCAGGCGTTGACTTCCCTGTCGAAGATCATCACCCCGGAGGAGAAGGAGGCCATTGCAGCTGAGCTCGCGGGCTTCCGCTTCACCACGACGTTTGGCAAAGACCTCTCTAAGCTTCTGCGTAAGGGAATCGGTGTGCACCACGCTGGTATGTTGCCGAAATATCGGCGCTTGGTTGAGCGCCTGGCCCAGAAGGGCCTTCTCAAGATTATTTGCGGCACCGATACTTTGGGCGTGGGCATCAACGTCCCCATTCGCACAGTCCTGATGACCGGCCTTGCCAAATATGATGGAACCCGCCAGCGCATTCTGAAGTCTCGCGAGTTTCACCAGATTGCCGGCCGCGCTGGCCGCGCCGGTTATGACACGGAAGGCACCGTCGTCGTGCAGGCGCCGGAGTATGAGATTGAGAACGCCAAGGCGCGGCGCCGTGTGGGCGATGACCCAGCAAGGCTCAAGAAGCTGAAAAAGAAGTCTGCGCGCGACGGTGAAGTGTCGTGGTCGGAACAGACTTACGCACGGCTTATCGACGCCGAACCGGAGCAACTAACGTCCCAATTCCGAGTGTCCAATTCCATGTTGCTCAACGTGCTCGCCCGGCACGGCAACGGCTACGAGCATCTCAAGCACCTGCTGCGCACCAGCCACAACACGCGTGCCCGCCAGAACGAGGACATCCTGACGGCATTGAGTCTGTTCCGGGGACTTCTCAATTCGGGCGTAGTGCAAAAGTCTACGAAGGGGCTCGATATCTACGGCCGTCCCTACCACGTCGTGCGAGAGATGCCGCGCGATTTCGCCCTCAACCAGCCTTTAGGACCCTTCGCGCTGGCAGCGCTCACCTTATTAGATCCAGAATCGGATACTTATGCATTCGACGTCATCTCTGTCTTTGAATCGGTGCTGGATGATCCTCGCCAGGTACTCATTGCCCAACAGAAGCAGCGGCGCGGTGAGGAAATCGCGGCGCTCAAGGCCGAGGGCGTGGACTATACCGAGCGCATGGTCATCGTGGAAGACATCACGTGGCCAAAGCCTCTGGAAGAGCTCCTCGAACAGTCCTATGAGACCTTCTGCCAGACCAACCCATGGGCGAAGGAGTTCGAGCTGCGGCCTAAGTCTGTAGTGCGCGACATGCTGGAGAGCGCCATGACTTTTTCCGATCTCGTCGCCACCTACGGTCTGGCCCGCTCGGAAGGCGTCATTTTGCGCTACCTGACCGATGCCTGGCGCACGCTCAAGCAGTCTATCCCTGCGGAGTTCCTCACAGAGGAACTCGAGGACATTATCGTCTGGCTCGGGGAGCTTATCCGCCAAGTCGATTCTTCGCTTGTCGACGAGTGGGCTGAGATGGCTGGCGAGGACTCCCCCATTTCCCAGGAAGATTTGGACCGCGAGTTGGCCTTCGGAGTCGAGGATCCCTCCGCCTTGACCGCGAATCAGCGGGCTTTCAGCATCATGGTGCGCAACTACTTCTTCCGCCTTGCCCAACTCTTTGCGTTGGAGAAGGAAGAGCGCTTGGCAGACCTGTTGGACTACTTGGAGGAGATTCCTGACTTTAGCCGTGCCCTCGATGACTACTTCGATGACTACGATGACATTGACACTGGGCCAGCGGCTAGAGGCCAGGAATACTTCCTCCTGGACAAGGGCGACGCAGGTTCGGGCGCTCGTGGCGTTGGCGGCTCGCGGTCGTGGACCGTGCGTCAGATCCTTAAGGACCCAGAGGGTGATAATTCCTATCAGCTCGTTGGCACCGTAGATCTCGATGCCTCCGATGAAGCCGGGGAGGTACGGCTATCCGAGCTGCGCGTGGAGTACTAGGGCGCATAAGCAGGGACTATTAATACCCCCTTTTCTGAATTAATATTTTCTACACACCGCATATTATGCGTATGATTGGGGAATGAGTACGCCACAGCAGATAGACGAACGCAAGCTTTCCCCTATCCCTCACGCCAGCGCAGCGCCTGCGGCCGAGCGCCTCACCCCCGGCTCCTTCACCATGAAGGTCCTCAACGGCATCTCCATCGCCGTCGTTGTGTCGCTCGTCCCACAAGCACTGCTCGGTGAATTAGCCAAGGCGCTACTCCCCTTGTGGTCCGGCGCAGCCACCGTCATTGCACTGACGGGCTTAGCCGCAAGCCTCTTGCCGGTAATGATTGGTGTCCTCGTGGGCATCGAATTCAAGATGACCCCCATCCAGACTGCTGCGGTCGGCATTGCTTCCTTCTGCGGCTCAGGCGTGGCCACTGTTAATCCCGAAGGCGGTTTCTTCCTCAAAGGCACCGGTCTTGTTATCAACTCAGGCCTTACCGCAGCCATAGCAGTGGGATTATTGCTCTTTATCGGCGACAGGCTGAAAAATTACTCTATTTTGTTGCTATCCACCATCGTGACGCTGGTGGCGGGCACCATCGGTTGGGCTGTCACATTCCCCATCGTCAAGGTCTTCACTCTTTGGCTGGGCAACTTGGTCAATGGGGCAACTACTTTGCAGCCGGTTCTCATGGGTGTTGTCCTCGCCGTCCTTTTCGCCATCATGATTGTCTCTCCAGTCTCCACAGTCGGCATTGCCACTGCCATCTTCATTGACGGCATCGCCTCCGGTACCGCGAACCTGGGCGCCGTCGCCGCTGGGTTCACACTCCTCGTTGCCGGCTGGCGCGTCAACGGCTTCGCCACCTCTATCCTGCATGTTTTGGGTTCCCCGAAGGTGCAAATGGCCAACATGCTATCCAAGCCAGTCACCTTCCTGCCCGTGATATGCTCCGCTGCCGTGCTGGGCGGCGTCGGTGGCGCTTTAGGAATCTCCGGCACCCCTATCTCTGCTGGCTTTGGCATCTCCGGCCTCATGGGCCCACTGGCAGCCCTCAATTACGAAGGCTGGGGTTGGAGCGCCAGCAACGTGATGATTATTACCTTCGTTTATGTCATCCTTCCCCTCGCCCTTGCGCTGCTCTTTTGCTGGCTCTTTGAAAAGGTTCTGCACCTGACTAGGGCTGAGTACTTTTCTCTCGACTTTAAGTAGGTATCCGGGGAGTACAGTGGGGACCGCTATGAACGAACAGAACACCCCGCCCACCGGCATCCGCCTCGCAGGCGTTCATTTTGAGACGCACGAAGACGCCGTCACCGTGCATTGGCTCCTTGGAGGAATGCCCCACCACCGTGACGTCGTGTTCACCCTGCACACCCTCGATCTGGAGCTCACCGCTCACTTCGAACAAGAGCAGCTCACGTCGATGGAAATCTCTTCCTTCGGCGAGGACACCAGGGACGCCCACCGTCGGGTTGATTACCCCTACGAGTACACCCCGGAAGAGTTGACTGTTACCCTCCCCACCGCTCATTTCAACCTCTCGGAAGAAGTGTTTACCATGGCTCTTTCCGTGGACGGTGCGGCATGCGGTGAATGGACCGGCACTATAATCTAAGCCTTCACTCTCTGCATTCAGCTAAGCCTACACACGCTTTACAAGGCCCTGACCAGCGGCGATACTGGAACATAAGAAGTTCTCTAGACAACTGCGAAAGCACTAGAGAGCCACGCATATTCTGGTATCCAAGGAGCTGGCAATGCCACAACATATCAGCGAACCCCACGGAGCCTCACACAACGCTCGTCTGAACTCTCTTCGCGCAGGTGTACTTGGGGCTAACGACGGCATCGTCTCCGTCGCGGCACTTCTACTTGGCGTCGTTGCTTCTGGGGCGTCGGCAAGCGCCATCCTCACCGCCGGCCTAGCCGCAACGGTGTCGGGCGCTGCCTCCATGGCACTCGGAGAATATGTCTCTGTTTCGGCACAACGCGACTCCGAGCGCATGATGCTAGAAAAGGAGACCCGCGAGCTGGCAGATCTCCCCGAGCAAGAGCATGCCGAGCTCGTTTCCATGCTCGCCAGCTACGGCATGCATACCGAAACCGCGGATACTGCCGCCCGCGAGATCGCTGCCGAAGATAGACTTCTCGAGGCACACCTTCGACTGGAGATGGGCATTGATGGCGAAGACCTGACAAATCCTTGGCACGCCGCGTTTTGGTCGGCCGTATCCTTCCTTGCCGGCGCCGCACTCCCCCTGTTATCAATCTTCCTCGCACCCATGAGCATGGCTGCAGCAACAGTCGCCATTGTTACCCTGATCGCCCTGGCAATCACGGGCTACGTTTCGGCACGCCTCGCTGACACGGATGCCGCGCGCTCCGTCTTCCGCCTGGTTATCGGTGGTGCGCTCGGCTTAGCCATCACCTATGGCATCGGCGTAGCCTTCGGCGGGGTCATCGGCTAGCCCATGCTAGGACACTTTCCTCTGCCCCAGGTCCGGGCCCAAGCCGACAATGCACAAAGTCCCACTCACCGCAGTGCGAGCGGTGAGTGGGACTGCTTAACTGCGCTTGGGAAAGCGCACTGAGTCATTTACTCAGCGGAGCGTACGGCTTCGGCCTGGAGCGCTTGTGCAACGGCCTCAACCACACCAGCGACCTTGATGCCTTCCCAAATCTGCTCCTTGGTCACGCCTTCCTCGAGGAGAGTATTAGCGTGTGCGGACAGGCAGTGCTCGCAGCCGTTGATGGCGGAGACGACGGTGCTCCACAGCTCGAACGTAGCCTTGTCTACGCCAGGCTTAGCAATGATATTCATGCGCAGACCAAACTTGACCTGGGCAAAATCATCACCCAACCAGCTCTTTGCGCGGTAGGCCACGTTGTTCATAGCCATCACCGTGGCGGAGCCGAGAGCTGCGTCAATTGCCTCCTCGCTGAGGTGCTCGCGAGCTTCCTCAAGAATCTCCGACAGCACCAGGTCATTGCGGGTCGCAGCGGCGGCAGCAACCAAGCTGCCCCACAGCTGCTCCTCATTCAGCTCGGTGCTACGCGTAAGGGAACCAATGTTGAGCTTCTGATCCTTGGCATATGCCGGAAGCGCGGACTTCAGATTTTCGATGGACACTGATCTAACTCCTTTAAGGTTGGGCGGTTGTGCTTAGTGCTGGTTTATAGAGCGGACTTAACAACCTCGAGCTTGTCGATGTTCTTGGTCGGGTCATTAGCCTCCCAGTTGCAGGCACAGACCTCTTCAGACTGCAGGGCGTCCAGCACGCGCAGAACCTCATCTACGTTGCGGCCGACAGCATCCGGAGTCACGGACACGAACTGGATAACACCGTCCGGGTCGATGATGAAGGTAGCGCGGTCAGCAACACCGTCGGCGTTTTCCACACCGAGGGCACGGATCAGGTCGTGGCGAATATCAGAGAACATCGGGAACGGAACTTCCTTCAGCTCCGGGTGGGTTGCACGCCAGTTGAAGTGCGCGAACTCGTTATCGGTGGAGCCGCCAAGAACCTGGGTATCGCGGTCCAGGAATTCCTCGTTCAGCTTGCCGAAAGCCGCAATTTCAGTCGGGCAGACGAAGGTGAAGTCCTTCGGGTAGAAGAACACGACCTTCCACATTCCCTGGTACTTGTCCAGAGATACCTGCTCGAAGTAGTCCTCCGGCTGGTTAGCGTTGACGTCGTGGAGGTCGCCACCCTTCAGCGCGGTCAGCTCGAACTCCGGGAACTTCTCACCAACGGTCAAGATAGGCATAGAAGACTCATCTCCTTCAATAGTCACAACAATGCACAAAAGTGATGCAAATCTCTACGACCGCACACCACTTTGCCTTTTGGCTGGTACGCAGTCGCTCGCTTGTTAAGTATGCCACGGAAGGCTTGGCACGTCAATAGGCTCCACGAATTAGAGATGTTAGAGTTATAGGCATGAACAATAAGGAGTATCGCCCAACCCTCGCCCAGTTGCGCACCTTCGTCACGATTGCGGAAAACAAGCACTTTGGAACCGCAGCCGCCAAACTCGATATCTCCCAACCTTCGCTCTCCCAGGCCCTCGTCGCACTCGAGCAAGGTTTGGGAGTACAGCTGATCGAACGCTCGACCCGCAAGGTCATCGTGACGTCCACAGGTGAAGCGCTACTGCCTTATGCCAAGGCAGCACTCGAAGCTTCCGATGCTTTCCTCAGCCAAGCGCGCGGCGCTAGCGGCACGCTTACCGGCCCCCTCACTATCGGCATCATCCCCACCATCGCGCCCTATATTTTGCCGGGGATACTGCAGTCCATCAGCGAGACCTATCCCGATTTAGAACCCCGCTTCGTCGAGGAACAGACCCAGCACCTGCTGGACAAGCTGCGCGAGGGCAACCTGGACCTGGCCATTGTTGCTCTGCCCACCGAAGCCCCCGGAATGGTGGAGATTCCTCTCTACAGCGAGGCCTTCACCGCAGTCACCCCGGCAGAGCACCCACTTGCGGGTCGAAAGGATCTCACGCTCGAGGATCTAGGGCACCTTGATCTGCTCCTGCTTGACGACGGCCACTGTCTCCGCGACCAAGTCCTCGACCTGTGCCGCCGCGCGAAGGTCAATCCCTCCGAAGCCACCAATGCCGTCACTCGAGCCTCATCGCTGACTACTATCTTGCAGCTGGTCATGGGAAACCTCGGCGCCACTCTCGTCCCCGAGTCCGCCCTGGCAACGGAATGCCAGAATCCGCGGCTCTCCGTCGCACACTTTGCCCCTTCTGTCACGGCGGAGCGGCACGTGGGGCTTGTCTTCCGCTCTTCCGCTGCCCGTGCCGATGAGTTCAGCGCTTTCGGGACCTTGGTCACCGCTGCCTTCCACGACGCCGCGGAGCGTTCCCGGACACTTTTCACGGCCTCCTAACTGTTCCCCAGCTCCAGCATCAGAGCTAAAGAAGACGACAACGCCGCCCCTAACTCACCTCATGAAGTCAGGGGCGGCGTTGCGTATCGATTCGACAGCTTAAGCCTTAGGCTGCAGGAGCATAGCGACCCTGGCACTGGCGGCACAGGTGTGCGGTTGCCAGCTGCAGTGCCGGCGCGATGATGATCAGTGCCAAGCCCAGGGTGATGAGGGAGGCGAAAGCCATCAGACCGGACAGGACAATGAACAGCAAGATGTGACCGTAGTTTTCCTTGCCCAGCTTCAGACCCTGGGAGAAAGCCTCGCCAACGGAGGAGCTATCGGCTGCCAACCACGGCATGAGAGTGAAGAAGGGCTGAATGAACAGCGCAATCAGCATGACGATGATGACTCCGCCGAAGATAGAGCCAACGAGTGCAAAAATATCATTTTCACTGAGCTGCTCTGGGTTCTGGAGGTCCACACCTGCCACACCACCGAGGCCCACCATAAACAGGCCGACGATGACGATCACCAAGACAATCGCACCAAGAATGCCCAAGACGATGTTCACCACGAGCGGCGGTACCCATCGAACACCCTGGAACAGGGTGCCCCACGTGGGGCTCGGCTTGTCGATTTCACGGTAGGCCAAACGATAAACAACCAGAGCAATGACAAAGGACAGGATGGACACCGCGAAGGAGAAGAGGTCCACCATGACGGAGGTCTCCGCCCCATCGGCGTTCTGCGCACCAACGCTGATTCCAATTTGTGGGACAAACTGAATAGCGAACACGACGACGGCGCCTAACACCCACAAAAGTGCGTTACTGAGCGCGGCTTTGAATCCCCATTTGATCGCTTCGATAGCGCTGACCGGACCGGTGTAGGCCGGGCCGGCGCCTGGGCCTGGGCCTGGGCCTTCGTAGCTGGAGTCGCTTCCATAGCCCGCACCAGCGTAGCCCGGCTGGCCAGCCTCGTACCCACCATAGGACTGGGAGCCGTAGGCGCCGCCGCCATAATTGCCGTAGCTGCTGGACTGGCCGAAGCCAGCCTGATCTTCTGGGTGAGAAGTAGGCTCGTATTTGGGAAGTCCGCCATTGTTTCCGGAGGAGTCGCCGGAGTTATGAGCCGGGTTGCTGCCAAAGCCCCGGTTGGAGCCGTTATCCTCCGGATTCGATTCAAAAGGATTAGTCATAATTCATACCCTTCATTGATTAGTGTTCACGCAATAAACACGAGGGTACCAATATCTCCACCTCGACCTGTGAGCGAATAGCCTTCCGAGTAGACTTTTAGGTCGATTATGACTGCTACTCGCGAAGACCTTTACGGCGCTCTCACTTCGGTTTCCTTGAGTGATGAGCGCGCTTTCCGCCGTCGCCTGCGCAAGGCCCGCTCCCCCAAGGCCCTGGATGCCATTGGAGCTGATATCGCAGCCGCCCAAGACAAGGTGCGCACCATAGATGCGCATGTACCACCCATTACCTACCCCGAACAGCTTCCCGTCACTGGGCGCCGCGATGATATAGCTGAAGCTATCGAGAATCATCAGGTAGTCATCATCGCCGGTGAGACTGGTTCGGGAAAGACCACCCAGATTCCCAAAATCTGTTTGGAGCTCGGCCGCGGGCGTCGAGGGCTCATTGGGCATACTCAGCCACGACGTTTGGCAGCGCGCACGGTTGCTGAGCGCATTGCAGAAGAGCTTGACCAATCCATCGGGGACTCAGTCGGCTATGCCATTCGCTTCGATGACCGAGTCTCCTCCACCACCGCTGTAAAACTCATGACGGACGGCATCTTGCTGGCAGAAATGCAGCGTGACCGCTTCCTCAACGCCTATGACACGATCATCATCGATGAGGCGCACGAGCGTTCGCTCAACATTGACTTCCTTCTCGGGTACCTCAAAAGGCTGCTGCCCAAGCGCCCCGACCTAAAGGTGATCATCACCTCCGCCACCATTGATCCGGAACGCTTCGCCAAGCACTTCGCTGACGCTCACGGTGAACCAGCGCCGATCATCGAGGTATCGGGGCGTACCTATCCCGTGGAGATCCGCTACCGCCCGCTCGAGGTCGAATCAGGTGGCAAGACCATCGACCTCGATCCCTTGGACGCCCTCTGCGAAGCCATCGAAGAACTCATGGTCGAAGGCGAAGGAGACATTCTGTGCTTCTTCCCGGGCGAGCGCGATATCCGCGACGCCATGGAAGCCATCGAAGGGCGCCATTGGCGCAACGTGGAGGTCACTCCGCTCTTCGGACGACTGTCCAACCAGGAACAACATCGCGTCTTCCGCTCGCACCGCGGCCGCCGAATCGTGCTCTCTACCAACATCGCTGAGACCTCATTGACGGTGCCTGGCATTCGCTATGTCGTCGACACGGGCACCGCGCGCATCTCGCGCTATTCCACTCGCACCAAGGTGCAAAGACTGCCCATTGAGCCGATCTCCCAAGCAAGCGCTAACCAGCGCTCAGGCCGATGTGGTCGCGTTGCCGATGGCATTGCCATCCGCCTCTACAGTGAACAGGACTTCCTCTCCCGGCCAGAATTCACCGACCCCGAAATCCTGCGCACCAACCTGGCCAGCGTCATCCTGCAAATGATCTCGTTGCGCCTCGGTGATATCGCCGACTTCCCCTTCGTTCAATCCCCCGAACCGAAGGCCGTGCGCGATGGTCTGCTCCTCCTCCACGAATTGGGCGCACTCGAGGGCAAAGAAAAAGATGGGCTGCCGGTACTGACCCGAATTGGACGCAATCTTGCCCGCATTCCCGTGGATCCGCGCATGGCCCGCATGCTCGTTGAAGCCAACACCTCCGGATGCCTCCACGACGTCATGGTCATTGTCGCCGCGATGACAATCCAGGATGTGCGCGAGCGGCCTACCGACAAGCAAGCGCAGGCTGACCAAGCCCATGCTCGTTTTAAAGACAAGTCTTCAGACTTTATGGCAATGCTCAACCTGTGGGACTTTGTCCAAGAAGCGCGCGAGGAGATGAGCGGCAATGCTTTCCGCAAACGGATGAAGGCCGATTTCCTGCACTATATGCGCATCCGCGAGTGGTTCGACCTGGTGCGGCAGCTGCGGGACGTCACCAAGCAGCTCGGATGGAACGCTCAAGAGGGCACCGAACGGCGCCCCGATGACATCCACATGTCGTTGCTCTCTGGCCTGCTGTCCAACATCGGCGCACGTGACGGTAACTCCAAGGAGTTCATTGGCGCACGCAATACCCGCTTCCTTGTTTTCCCGGGATCAGCGCTCGCAAAGAAGCCACCGGAGTTCCTCATGGCAGCCGAGCTGGTGGAAACCTCGCGACTGTGGGCACGCGATGTTGCCGCCATCGACCCGGCCTGGGTGGAAAAACTGGCGAAGGATCTGTTGAAACACAACTATTCCGATCCAACATGGTCACGGAAGCGTGGCTCAGCGGTCGTTACCCAACGCTCGACGTTGTACGGCGTCACCGTGGTCGCAGACCGGTCGGTGCCCTACCACCGCGTCGATCCTGCGGCGGCACGCGATATGTTCATTCGCAATGCGCTTGTCGACGGCGAATGGACCACCCACCATCACTTCTTCCACGACAACAAGCGCAAGCTTGCCGAGGCCTCCGAGTATGAGGAGAAGGCCCGTCGGCGCGGTCTCGTGGTGGATGAAGACACGCTCTTCGACTTCTATGACCAGCGAATCCCCGAGTCTGTCACCACTGCCCGTCACTTCGATTCTTGGTGGAAGAAACAGAAGAACAAGCATTCTTTGGACTTCGACCCGGAAGCACTCCTCGAAGAGGACCACGCTGTTACTGAAGAGGCTTTCCCCGACCGTTGGCTGAAGGGAAGCATCGACTACGACCTCTCTTATAAATTTGAACCCGGTGACCCCCTCGATGGTGTCACGCTCATGGTCCCTGTCCCCCTCCTTGCGGGATTGGACTCCGAGGGCTTCGACTGGCTCGTACCCGGCCTGCGGCTAGAGCTGGTAACGGAGCTGATTCGCTCACTCCCGAAGGCTCTTCGGCGCACTGTGGTTCCAGCACCCGAATTCGCTGAACGAGCGCTGCCCAAGCTTGTGCCCTATGAAGGCGCACTCACTGAGCAACTCGCTGCTGTTCTGCAAGAAATGGGCGGGCAAGGCATCAACGCAGGGGATTTCCGCCCCGACCAGCTCCCTCCGCACCTGCGCATGAACTACGCGGCAGTGGACAAACGAGGAAAGGTCATCGATTCCGATCGAGACTTGAAGGCGCTCGTGCAACGCCAAGCCGGGCATATCTCGTCCTCCGTCTCGCGTGTTGGCCGGGCAGCTGAATCCACCGCCGTCAAGGAATGGTCAAAGGACACTCTGGGCGCTATCGATGAAGAGGTAACCACTGTCGTTGATGGGCACGAGGTCACCGCCTATCCAGCACTCGTAGCAACGAAGGAAGGCGTCGCTCTCAAGGTGCACCCGACAAAAGCGGCTGCCGACGCCTCCATGATCACCGCCACCCTCACCTTGTTGCTTCGGGAAATCTCCGTGAGTGCACAACAGATGGTCAAGGGCTTACCGCTACAGCAGCGGGTAGCTGTCGACTCCTACCCACACGGCGGAGCCGAAGGGTTGGTCAACGATGCACGAGTAGCCGCAGTGCGCGACATCATGATGGACAAGGGAGGGCCCGTAAGAACTCCTGAGGAATTTACCGCCTTGCTGAACGCCGTAAAGCCTGAGGTCCCGGGGCGTGTGCGTCAGGCGGTGGTGGCCATTGCCCCAGGGTTGGCAGAGTACTCCAACCTCAACGCAGAGCTGAAGCACTGGGAGGGGCCGGCAATCGATGATATTCGCGCTCAGCTCGACTTCCTATTGCCACCGCACGCAATCACCGTGCATGGAATCCAGCACTTGCGCCACCTACCGCGCTATATCCAGGCTGCACGTATCAGGCTTGATGATATGAACCTGGATCCAGATCGTGACGCTGACCGCCAGGCAGATGTCGACGAGGCCAAGGCCTACCTGAATAATCGTTTGCGCTCCTTGCCTGCAGGCCGCGAGAAGACGCGTGAAGTTAAGGAGATCTTGTGGATGATCGAGGAGTTGCGCGTATCGCTCTTCGCGCAACGCCTAGGAACCGCTCATGCGGTGTCTGTTCGGAGAATCCAAAAGGCCGCGGATAAATTGCGCTAGAAGCTACGGAGAGGCTCCAAGATGGCAAGGCCGATGTCGTTGGCATTGACTTGGGAGGACCCATGACTGCGCACGGTCTCCTCGACTTCTTGTGCAAGCTTCTTCAGAGCATCGTCACTTACATCACGTCCTTGGCACGCGCGTTTGACGCCGCGAATCAGCTTGTCGCGGCTGAAAGGCTCCGCTAAGCCATTGCGCTTGACTACCGACAGGACCGCCTTTTCGATCGTGGTAAAACGGCCTTTACATGCGGCGCATTCGCGACGCCGCCGGATTGAGGTTCCACTATCAATCACGCGCGAATCGATGACTCGTGACTGTTCATTGTGACAGAACGGGCAATACATAGTGCCGTAACCTTCCTCTCCGCCGATGCGCCTTGCTTCCCCGGCCCAAGGAATTCTAGCGCGAAGCTGCCTCCGCGGTAGCTGAAGCACCATTGTTACTAGGAACCTCACTATCGATGCTGAGGCCACCCCACACTGTTCCAATAAAGACTGCAGCGCCAAAGACCGCGCCCAAAACATAGTTACCTACGTTCGACCCACCACGCCGGCTCCGCGACACACTCCGCGGGGAAGAAACACAGGGTGGTGCCGAGCTGATCGTGCGCCCCTGTGTTCTACCCTCCGAAGAGAGCGTTCGAACAACAGACGAGCCACGGGAAGAAGTAGGTGATAATTCATGGGTTCGCACCTGGCCCTGCACAGGATCCCAAATTGCCGCCGGAGGGACCAGCACTGCCGTATTGCGAGGCTTCCGACGAACATCCCTACGCAGTACAGAGGCATTATTGAGAGCGATAGCCATGACGGCTCCTTTCTAGTTCTTCCTTCTCCATCGACGCAATATCCGAAGTATAAGAATCCAGGCAGACACTTTCGAACATCACCATCGACCAACCGTCCGATTTAGCGTGTATGTTCGATTTATAGCACCGTCTCGAAAATTTGTCCACAATTCGGCGACGCCAGTCGAACATTTTTTCCTGTCGTGCTAAAAAGGAAAGCGGAAGCACCACCGGCAGTCCCATACATGCCTGGCACGCCAAAGCCTCAACCACGAATGTGCACATCGCAATAGTTTTAGGAGAAAGAATGGCCCGCAAATCCAAGCGAAGCGACCACCCTTCCCTCGACACCCTGTCCGCCCGCCAGCGCCGCATCCTGGAGGTTATCCATGATGCCGTAATGCTCCGCGGATACCCGCCAAGCATTCGTGAGATCGGTGATGCCACCGGCCTACAGTCCACATCATCCGTGGCCTACCAGCTGAAGCAGCTTGAGGAGAAGGGCTTCCTGCGCCGCGATCCAAACAAGCCGCGCGCCGTTGATGTCCGCCACTTCCCCGGTGCCGAAGACTCGAAGAAGCCCGGCCGCAAGACAAGCCAGGCAAACAAGTCTCCGGATCTTTCCACCCCCGATATCCCTGAGGACGCAGCGACGCCGAACTATATCCCTGTTGTCGGCCGCATTGCCGCAGGTTCCCCAATTACCGCCGAAGAAAACGTTGACGCTTATTTCCCTATGCCGGGCGAAATCCTTGGCAGCGGCGAACTTTACATGCTGCAGGTCGTGGGCGATTCTATGCAGGACGCCGGAATCCTCAACGGCGATTGGGTGATTATTCGCTCACAATCCGTCGCAGAGGAAGGCGAGTTCGTCGCCGCTCTCCTGGACGGCGAAGAAGCTACCGTAAAGGAATTTCACCGCGACTCTTCCGGCGTCTGGCTTCTCCCCCATAATGATGCCTACTCCCCCATCAAGGGCGACGAAGCTGAGATCATGGGCAAGGTAGTGTCAGTTTTCCGCAAGCTCTAGGAATCATCACTTCGCAGCCACCCCCAGGGCCCTACCCACCCCGCAGTGCCAGTCCACTCGGTGCGGGCGTAAAGGGCCGGGGGATTGTTTCTTTCTACCCCCTTGTGTGTGTACATGCCCGATTCCTACCGCTTTAGCGTCCGACATCACACATTTGCATATGTGCAGGTTATAACTGAATTTTTACACTAAGACGGCAATCGCAATGTGAGTTTTTCTTTGTTTCGTTCCGTTTTCTTCACATTCAGTGGGACAATAGAAGCATCGCCGCAACATTCGTTGCTCTTTTCGTTCACACGCCCCAGCCCCGTTTCCTTTCCGCGGCGGGCGCAGTGACCACCACAGGCAGACTTCACCGGGAGGAACTATGTACGCAGAAGAGCGTCGCCGACAAATTGCCTCATTGACCGCCGTCGAAGGCCGTGTCAATGTCACCGAACTTTCTGAACGCTTCGATGTTACCGCTGAGACGATTCGCCGCGATCTCGCGGTTTTGGACCGGGAAGGAGTCGTGCACCGAGTCCATGGTGGTGCGGTTGCCTCCCAATCCTTCCAAACCGCGGAGTTAACCCTTGATACCCGTCAACGCTCGGCCACGGGCGCCAAGATGGCCATTGCGCGCGCTGCGCTGGAACAGCTTCCCGATGGCGGCAGCATCTTCCTCGACGCCGGCACCACGACGAATGCGCTTGCTGATCTCATTGGCCAGCGCTATTCGGCAGGTCAGTTCAGCATCGTCTCCAACAGCCTGCCGATCGCCCTTTCGCTAGCCAGCAACGGGGTATCCGAAGTCCAGCTCCTTGGCGGTACAGTACGGGCAATTACCCAGGCCGTGGTTGGTGATACCGCCCTTCGCACCATGGCGCTCATGCGTGCCGACGTGGCTTTTGTCGGCACCAACGCACTGACCATTGATCACGGTCTCTCAACGGCAGACTCGCAAGAGGCTGCGATCAAGTCCGCTTTCGTCACCAATGCGCACCGCGTCGTCGTACTGTGCGATTCTTCAAAGCTGGGCAATGACTACCTCGTGAGCTTTGCGTCCCTCGATGAAATTGATGTCGTTATCACCGATGCCGGCGCGCCCGCTTCCTACGTTGAAGCGCTGCGTGAGCACGGCATTGAGGTGATCATTGCTGCAGAGAAGTAGGCGCTTTAGCCCCTAGATCGTTTCAGGAGGTGTGCACCCCTTCATGGTGAGGGGCACACACCTCCTGCGCATTCACAATAATCTAGGACGCTTGGAATTGCTCCAATAGGTCAATCACCGCGGCGCGGGCATCAGCTGGGCCCTCAGCGTTTACTGCTGCGTCCGACATCTTCTGGCATTGCTCAAGAGTGACCTCAGCAAGCTGTGCGCCAACACCTGCGACCGCAGTCGACGCCGCAGACAGTGAAGTCACACCAAGGCCAGTTAGCACGCAGGCGAGCATGGGATCTGCTGCTGCTTCGCCGCAGACGCCCACCGGAACATTATTATCGCGCCCGACCACGCAGGTGTGCTGGATCAAACGCAACACGGCCGGTTGCCACGGATCAGTCAAGTAGGCCAGCTGGGGCGATAGGCGGTCAGCGGCCATAGTGTACTGCGTCAAGTCATTGGTACCGATGGACACGAAGTCGAGGTGCGGCAGGATAGTATCCGCCATCAGGGCTGCAGCCGGTACCTCAATCATCGCACCAGCCGTGAGCCCACGCTCGCGACAGAGTTCGGCGAACCACTTTGCCTCGACTGCCGTGGCCACCATCGGTGCCATAACCCACGTCGTGGCACTTTCGGCACGCTTTTCTGCGGCCTGCGCGATGGCATCGAGCTGACGGGTCAAAAGTGCCTCGTTATCGCGGGCGATGCGCAGGCCCCGGACGCCCAAGGCGGGGTTCTCCTCAGAGTCCAACGTGGCATAGGAGATCGGCTTATCAGAACCAGCATCGAGCGTTCGAACAACGACCTTGGAGTCCGGGAAAGCGTTGAAAACCTTGCCGTAGATGCGTGCTTGCTCCTCCACGGTGGGCTCTTCGCTCGCGGAGAGGAAGGACAGCTCTGTACGGTACAAACCGATACCTTCTGCCTGCGAATCAGAGGCGATGCGAGCTGCGTTGCCGTCGGCAACATTGGCGAGCAACTGCACGCGGTGTCCATCCTTGGTCTGGGCCGGACCCCGCCACTCGGCCACTCGTGCTGCCTTCTCGCGGTATTCCTCTACAGCCTTGAGCGAGGCAGCGCGATCCGCACCAAGGGCCACTGTTCCCACGGAGCCATCGACGAAGATCTGGGTTCCCGCCTCAATCGTGCGCAGCTCAGCGCCGACCGCCACGATGCACGGAAGGTCGAGCTGACGAGCGATAATTGCCGTGTGGCTGGTGGGACCGCCCAGCTCGGTCACAAGCGCCTTGATATGGGTGGTGTCCAAGGTTGCGGTATCCGCCGGTGCAAGGTCATCCGCCAGCAGCACCGCCTCCCCTTCAACCATGGGCAGGCCCGGCTCTTGCTCACCACGCAGTTGTGCGATGACGCGGTCGCGCACGTCCTTGAGGTCAGTCGTGCGCTCGGCCATTACGCCGCCGGCGGCCTCAAACATGGTGACAAACCTGTCTGTGGCACCAACAACTGCATATTCGGCGTTCTTGCCGCTGCGAATGCCCTTGCGCACTGCCTTGTGCCAACCTCGGTCCTTGACCATTCCAGCAGTAGCGCCCAGAACTTCTGCTGCCTGACCTTCAGCACCAGCGGCACGCTGTTCTAGCCTGCTGGCAACGATGTCGGCGGCTTCGAGGAAGCGATCGTATTCAGCATCACGTTGCTCTTCCGCCACGGTTTCTCCAGCCGTGGGCAGTTCTGGGCGTGGGCGAACCCACACCGCCTCAGCGTATGCAACGCCGGCGACGACGCCGGTGCCTTTAATGGTGGATGGGGATGCGTTTTCCATGACACATTTCCTTACGGAGACGATGTTTTTCTCTATCCAGATCATCACAAGTCGGTCAAAAATGCAACGAAAACCACAGTGACGCCGTTGACATTCGGACACAAACGGGCAATAATCAACATTAAGCAACATTACTTTCACGCTGACCACGGGCAATCCGCACGGGAGTTCTTGTTTAAGCCGCCGAGGCGCGTTTGCCCCCAATATACGCACTCCGCGAAAGGGGACATTGTCCACAATGATCCTTACCTTGACCCCCAACCCAAGCATCGACGCCACCGTGCGCCTGAACGAGGAACTCGAGCCTGGTGCTGTACACCGCGCAGGGTCTGTATCCAGCGTTGCCGGTGGTAAAGGCGTCAACGTCACGCACGCCGTAACGCTCGCCAACGTCGACAGTCTGGCCCTTCTACCGGCTGTGGCCTCAGACCCTTTCTTAGCCCTCGCCGCTGACGCGTCTATCCCCGTGCACGCCGTGCCGGCACATGACGCGGTGCGCACCAATACCACCCTGACCGAACCGGATGGCCGTACGACCAAACTCAACGGACCCGGCCCCACGCTCGATGAATCAATTCAGCAAGACGTGGCACAGGCCGTTGCTGAACTCTGCGCTGACGCCGAGTGGATCGTCATGGCGGGCTCTCTTCCCCAAGGCGTTCCTACAGATTGGTACACGCAGCTCATCTGTGTCGCGCGCGAAGCCAACCCCGGCATCCGTGTAGCCGTCGACACCTCCGATGCCCCTATGGTGGCTCTCGGAGAAAACCTCGAAACCGCCAGCCCCGACCTCATCAAGCCGAATGGTCTTGAGCTTGGCCAGCTAGCCAACGTGGATGGTCAGGCCCTCGAAGCTGCCGCCGAGAACGGTGATTTTAGCGGTGTGGTCAAGGCCGCGAGGGTCGTCGTCAAGCGCGGCATCCCCGAGGTTCTCGTCACCCTGGGTGGCGCTGGCGCAGTGCTGGTCACTGCCGATGAAGCGTGGGCCGCTACTCCCCCGCCGATTACCCTGCGCTCTACCGTGGGCGCCGGTGATTCTTCGCTCTCCGGCTATATCCTCGCCCGCCGCTCGGGTGCCTCCTACTCGGAAGCCCTGCGCCAAGCGGTGGCCTACGGCTCGGCTGCCGCAGCACTCCCGGGAACCCAGATACCAACCCCTGAAGAACTAGATATCGAACACACGACGGTTCAGGCCGTCACCGACTTTTAGCAGTACTGAGGAGTACGTACCCGATGTCATCAGAACTCATCACCACCGATCTTGTGGCGCTCGACGCCGACTTCGGTGACAGCATCGAATCAGTCATTACCAACCTGGCCACGCTTGTCCACGACACCGGCCGCGCCACCTCCGTGGAGGAACTGGCTGGCCCCGCCATCGAGCGTGAAGCAAAAGCTGGCACCGGTGTCCCCGGTGGCGTTGCCATCCCACACTGCCGCTCCGCCGCAGTGTCTGAACCCACCTTGGCCTTCGCCCGCCTCTCGCGCGGTGTAGACTTCTCCGGGCCCGATGGCGACGCCCACCTGGTGTTCCTCATCGCCGCCCCGGAAGGTGGCGGTAAAGCACACCTGAAGATCCTTTCCAAGCTGGCTCGCGCGCTGGTGAAGAAGGACTTCTTGGAGGCTCTGCGCACCGCGCAGACCAAGGAGGAAATCGTCTCCCTGGTACTCGACGTGGTTAACGCCGAAAAACCGAAGAAGAAGGCTACGGCCAGCGAATCGGCACCTGCAGCTGCGGCTGCTGTGCCTGCGGCGAGCAAGGCTGCGGATTCACAGAAGACCCGCATCGTGGCCGTGACCGCATGCCCGACCGGCATTGCCCACACATACATGGCAGCCGACGCCCTCACCCAAACCGCCGAGGAGCGCGACGATGTCGAGCTCACCGTAGAAACCCAGGGTTCCTCCAATAACACCGCTGTTTCTGCAGACACCATCGCGGCTGCCGACGCCGTCATCTTCGCTACCGATGTCGGTGTTCGCGACCGGGAGCGCTTCGCCGGAAAGCCCGTTATTGAATCAGGCGTCAAGCGCGCCATCAACGAGCCGGGCGTGATGCTCGATGAAGCTATCGCTGCGTCCAAGAACCCCAACGCACACAAGGTCGCAGGCACGGCAGGCGCAGCCTCCTCTAGTTCCGCAGAAGAAGGCGAAGGACTGGGCTGGGGCAAGCGCATTCAGCAGGCCATCATGACCGGTGTGTCCTACATGGTGCCCTTCGTCGCTGCCGGTGGCCTCCTCTTGGCCTTGGGCTTCCTCTTCGGTGGCTACGACATGGCCAACGGTTGGCAGGCCATTACCAGCGATTACTCGTTGACCAACCTGCCGGGCCATGACGTCATGGTTGATGGCGAAATGATGACCTTCAAGAAGGCAGGGTTCGCCCTGTACATCGGCGCCGTGCTCTTCGCCATCGGTCAAGCATCGATGGGATTCATCGTCGCGGCGCTCTCCGGCTACATTGCCTTCGCGCTGGCGGGCCGCCCGGGCATCGCGCCGGGCTTCGCCGGTGGTGCCATTGCGGTCACCCTCGGTGCGGGCTTCATCGGTGGTCTGGTCACCGGCCTTATCGCTGGCTTTGTTGCGATGTGGATTGGCAAGTGGAAGGTCCCGCGCTGGATCGGCTCCCTCATGCCTGTGGTCATCATCCCGCTGCTCGCCACCATGGTTACTGGCCTGCTCATGTACCTGCTGCTCGGTGCACCGCTGGCCGCCATCATGGAAGGCCTGCAGAACTGGCTGTCCTCTATGTCCGGTTCCTCCGCGGTCCTTCTGGGCATCATCCTGGGACTTATGATGTGCTCCGACTTGGGTGGCCCGGTCAACAAGGCTGCTTACCTCTTCGCTACTGCTGGCCTGTCCACGGGTGATGAGGCTTCCATGAAGATCATGGCCGCCGTTATGGCCTCCGGCATGGTTCCGCCGATCGCACTGTCCATCGCTACCTTCGTACGCAAGAACCTGTTCACGCCTGCGGAGCAGGAAAACGGTAAGTCCGCCTGGCTGCTGGGTCTGTCCTTCGTCTCCGAGGGCGCTATCCCGTTCGCTGCTGCCGACCCGCTGCGTGTCATCCCGTCAATGATGCTCGGTGGCGCAGTAACTGGTGCTCTGTCGATGTCCCTGGACGTCATGTCTCGCGCCCCGCACGGCGGTATCTTTGTTATCTTCGCTATCGAACCTGCGTGGGCATACTTCGTGGCTATCCTTGCCGGCGTCATCGTGTCCGCCATTGCGGTCATCGCGATGAAGCAATTCTGGCCTAACAAGGCTGCGGAAGAGGCTGCTGCAAAGGCAGACAAGGCCAAGGCCGCCGCCTAGCGCTTAAGCCGCGTACACTTGTAAGCACGAAACTCCGTAATTCGAAAGGATTATTATCATGGCTTCTAAGACCGTCAAGGTTGGTTCCTCCGTCGGACTGCACGCACGTCCGGCCTCCATCATTGCCGATGCCGCCGCTGAGTTCGACGAGGACATCTTCCTGACCCTCGTCGGCGATGAGGACGAGGATGAGACCGATGCTGCTTCCTCCCTCATGATCATGGCTCTCGGCGCCGAGCAGGGCGACGAAGTCACCGTGACTTCTGAGAACGAGGCCGCTGTGGAGAAGATCGCCGGTCTCATCGAGCAGGACCTCGACGCTTCCTAAAGCATTTTCCGTCTATAGAACGGCAGAGCTCCCGCTTCCCTCTTGTGCTGAGGGTGGCGGGAGCTTTTTGTTTCGCCTTGTCTGCGCGGACTCTTTCTCTTGTCTTCTCCCCTCGACTGAAGTGACCTACTGTGTAGAGTCAAAGACATGACTGGCCAGCCAACAACGCCCCCAGACTTCGGCTACGAGGTCATGGGAGCGTTGACCCGGTTCCGCGGCGACCTCGATACCGAAACCCTCTACCACGGAGTCGCCTCACGCCTCTGGGCGGATCAATTAGCGGGAGATTATCCGATTGGAAAAGCAGACTTCGCCAACCCCGAAACCATTTCGTGGCCAACTCATACCGACGACGAGGTATACATACACACGGTGGAAGAGCTGCTGGACTACGCACAGGCTCATTCCGACAGTGATGATGTCTGGCTGAATGATGAGTTCGTGGGGAGAGCTCTAAAGGGACCGAAGTAAAAGCACCTTATGCAGACTTCTGCACACATTCACCTGGGGTTTTCTAAATCAAAGCCTCCAGATGGTGCCTTTACTCCGTTCAGGCGGCGAGGGTATGTCTAGTACTTCGCGCCGCGGCCCTCACCAATGGAGCCGTAGAGCTTCTTCATCACCGGGTAGAGCACGATTATGCCGACAGAGCCCCAGGCAATGCCCTCAAGCGTCACGCCAAAGACGTCGAGGGTGAGGTTGCCAATACCCGCGATGAGCGCCACCGCCGCAGCAGTGAGGTTCACCGGGTTATTGAAGTTGACCTTGTTGTCCATCCAGATGCGCACGCCGAGCATGCCGATGAGCCCGTAGAGGACAATGCAAGCGCCGCCCAGCACGCCGGTGGGGATGGTAAAGATAAGCGCGCCAAACTTCGGGATGAAGGCCAGAGCGATGGCTGTGATAGCAGCTACCCAGTAGGCGGCCGTGGAGTAGACGCGGGTCGCGGCCATCACGCCGATATTCTCCGCATAGGTTGTTGTGCCGGAGCCGCCGAACCCACCGGCTAGGGAGGTAGCCAGGCCATCGGCGATGAGAGCGTCGCCAGCGAGATCATCGAGATCGCGTTTGGTCATCTCCGAGACGGCCTTGACGTGACCGACGTTCTCAGCAATCAGCACAACCAGCACCGGCAGGGCTGCCGCGATGGCGGAGACGTGGAACTCCGGCGCATGGAACTGCGGGAAGCCAATCCAGGCTGCTTCGCGGATGGACTGCACAGCGCCTTCGCCAAGGTTGCCCGTGGCAGCCGCAAAAGCCCAACCGACAACGACACCGATCAGAATCGACAGGCGCGAAACCATGCCGCGACCAGCGACGGTGGCCAGGATGATGACCGCCAGCGTCACCGTGGCAACCAGAGGCTGGCTCGAATAATTGGTGGCAGCATTGGGCGCCAAGTTAAGGCCAATCAGTGCCACGATGGCGCCGGTCACAGCCGGCGGCATGACGGCGTCAAGGACCTTCCGGCCCGCCGCCTTCACCGCGAAACCAATCGCCACCAGGACCAGGCCAGTCACTAAGACGGAACCCGCCTGTGCGCCAATGCCGTACTGCTGGGAGGCGCTCAGCGGCGCAATGAACGCGAAAGAGGATCCCAGGTAGGAAGGCAGGCGGTTGCGGGTAATCAGGAGGAATAGGATTGTTCCCAGGCCTGAAAACAGCAACGTCGTATTGACCGGGAATCCGGTCAGGGTGGGCACCAGCAGTGTCGCGCCGAACATGGCCACGACGTGCTGCATGCCGATGCCGATAGTGCGGCCCCAGCTCAATCGTTCTTCGGGTGCGACGACCGCGCCCGGCTTAATCGTTTTTCCGTCCCCGTGGACGGCCCAGCCAAAATTACTCACGAACCATAATTATGGCTCACGGGAGCACTGAAACCTAAGCGTCCTCACCGGCCACGCGAAATTCCCTGAGTTCGGCGGCAATAGAGGCGGGCAGGCGAACGTCGACAAGCGTGCCCTGACCCGTGTACTCCTCACTGCGCACGGTGCCCTGGGTATGGATGCGATCGACCACGTCCCCGCGGGTAAACGGAATGAGCAACTGCACGTGCTCGTCTTGGGAATTGAGGAACAGCTCCACACGCGCAGTGAGCTCATCGATGCCCTCCCCCGTCTTGGCGGAGACATAGACGACATTGTCGCGGTCGAGGGCGTGGCGCAGCTCCGCGAGTACCAGGGGGTCAGCCTGGTCAATCTTATTAATGACGATAATCTCCGGCGGGGCTTCCTCACCGGTGTCCTTCACAATGTCATAGATGACCTTGTTGACCGCTTCAATCTGCTTGAGCGGGAAAGGATCAGAGCCGTCCACCACATGAAGCATCAAGTCCGCTGCGAGGACTTCCTCCAAGGTGGATTTGAAGGCTTCCACCAGCTGCGTCGGCAGGTGGCGCACAAAGCCGACGGTATCGGTGAAGACGACCTGACGGCCATCGGCCAGCTCGGCGCGGCGCGTAGTGGGATCCAAGGTAGCGAACAGCGCGTCCTCCACCAGCACGCCAGCGCCCGTCATCGCGTTGATGAGCGAAGACTTGCCAGCGTTGGTGTAGCCAGCAATAGCGATCTGCGCAATCGTTGAGGATGCGCGGCGCGAGCGCTTGATCTCGCGTTCCGTCTTCATCCCTTTAAGTTCCTTGCGCAGCAGCGCCATCTGCGTGCGGATGCGGCGACGATCCGTCTCAATCTTGGTTTCACCGGGTCCGCGCAAGCCGACACCGCCGTTGGATCCGGCTCGGCCACCCGCCTGGCGCGAGAGGTTACCGCCCCAACCGCGTGTATGGGTGTAGAGGTACTCCAGCTGTGCGAGCGAGACTTGGACTTTACCTTCCTTGGACTTGGCGTGCTGCGCGAAGATGTCCAAGATGAGCATGGTGCGGTCGATAACCTTGGTGTTGAGCGCTCGTTCTAATGCCGTGAGCTGGCCCGGGGTAAGTTCGCCATCGCATACCACGGTATCCGCGCCGGTGGCAGTCACGATATCCTTGAGCTCTTTCACCTTGCCGGAACCGATATAGGTTCCAGGATCCGGCTTGTCGCGCTTCTGATACAGGGCTTCGATGACCTCTGCACCCGCGGTCTCCGTCAACGCGACAAGCTCCGCCATCGTGGCCTCAACCTCGGCCACGGTGCCTTCGGTCCACACGCCCACCAAGATCACTTGCTCAAGGCGGAGCTTGCGGTACTCCACCTCGTAGATGTCGGTGCTGTCTTCTGAGCGGATTGTGGTCTTACGGTTCACTCGCCGGAAGGCATTGCGCTCCGCGAGGTCGAAATCACCGGTGGACGGCACCTGTGGCATGGGCGCGGGCTCACCAAAAGCCTGCGCGAGGAGATCATCATGGGTTTCTTGTGTCATATGTTTTCTATTCTTGCACGTCACGCCTCTTAACAGGGAATCTCCGTTGCACACGACCTTGTGCCGATCCCGGCGGCAAGGCTCACCGACAACATTTTTGAGTCATCGCGGCGCCAGATACAATGGGCCGCATGACCGTCAAAGAGACCACCCACCCAGAGATGCAGGCCATTGGCCTCAACTACGAGCGCTGGCAGGACGCCGTCGAAGCCGCCATTTCCACCAACCAGCTGGCAGTCACCGGGGAGGTTCGCGGAGGACAACTCATTCAGTTCTCGGATCCTTCCGGGGCGCAACTCAATATCCTTGCCGTCGAACCTTTCGCCACCTTTATCGGCTTCGAGGGCGTCACCCAAGGATTCGCTCACGTCTCTATGATCAACGATGTCTTGGCTTACCTGGACATCATCGATCCTTTCGGAAACGTTCTCGCGCAAGCAACGGCGAACCTGGCGCAGGGCCCGCTCTTGGCAGATGAGGACACCCAGCAGTGGCAACAGGTAGAGCTCACCGCGATGGGCCTCGACGTCACCGCCTTCGACAGCACTGAAGCCTACGAAGCCGAGAAGGGTGCCTACCCAGCCACGTTTGAATCCACTGGCGCGGCAATTGTTGCGGCCGGTTCCGGTTCCGAATCCCCCACGCCGGGCTGCACTTTTTCCGCACGGGTCATGGAATCCGAGTGGCGCCACAACCAGCTCACAGGTAAGCGCTTCATGCACCTCGTCATGGATGGCACCTTCCCCTTCGATCTGTGTCTGCCGGAGAGCTTTGGTGAGCTGCCACCGAAGGATTCCGTTCTTGCGGGTTCGGCGATGTTGACGGCCTCGATTGCGCTGCCCACCGGTGGTTGTGGCGGCGAAGGCGGCTGCGCTTGTGGCTCTGGAGGCTGCGGAGGCCACTAAGGTCTCGGAGAGTTGTCACCATGATTTTTTCCGCATCTCAGCGTCGCGGTCTAGCGCTGCTTCTCGCCGCAGTTACCGCTGCGGTGTTGATTGTGACGCTGAAGCTGCCGGGAGTCATCCTCGCTGCTTTCGTCTGCGGCGCGCTGTGGCTTTTCGCCGATGCCCGCCCCAACGCCTCGGAGCATGCGGCACTGCGGGCTTCCATTGCGCTCACGGTGGAGGACATCACGGGTGTCCTCGAGGACTATGCCACGTTTGCTACGAGCGATGACGCGGAGTCCTTAGCCGACCGAACATTGCACCGCCCCGCGCTTGTCGACGTCGACTGCGCAAACCCCGTCATCGAAGCGTTCCACTACGAGATGCATGGTGCGCAACGCTTCTTACGCCGCCTCGATGCGCGGGTGAACTCACCGCACGTTGAAACCAGTGAGCTGGAATCCCTGCTTAAAGTGGCCGACGAGCGCGCCGCAGAACTCAAAGAAGCCTGGCTCGCGGCCCGCCGCGCCGCCTTGGCCTTGGGCACCAACTACAAAAAAGAGGACGGACGCTAAACGCCGTCCCGAAAAGCCCTATAGTGAAGTTTCACCAGTTGCCACGATGCGCGAAGGCCCCGTCAGCGTGGAGCCGTCTTCGGTGATGTCCACCTCTACCTCGCCGCCCGGAACAATGACGCGGACGTGGCCGGTGACCTGGGAGGCATCGGCAAGCGCGGCGCACGCTGCCGCCACCGTTCCGGTGCCGCACGAGCGAGTCTCACCCGAGCCGCGCTCGAAGACGCGCATGTGAATCACACCATCGCGCAAAGGTGTCACCAGCTCTACGTTGACGCCTGCCGGGAAAAAATCAGTGTCAAAGACAGGCTGCTCAAGGCGCTTTCCAGCCAAGGCCTCTGCGCTAAGCCCCGGGATTACAGCCGCCAAATGGGGGTTTCCCACGTCCACTCCTAGCCCGGCGAAGCTCTCCCCCGCCATCGCAGCCGTGGAGACACCGAGCACCTGTGCTGGTCCCATCTCCACGCTAACTTCGGCCTCAGTCTCGCTGAAAGAGTGCACGGTAACCTGCTTGGCGCCGGCGCGCGTGCCCACGGTGAAGGTGTCTTCTTCCACCAACCCACGGGAACGGACCCAATGCGCGAAGACGCGGGTGCCGTTGCCACACATTTCCGCCACGGAGCCATCCGCGTTGCGGTAGTCCATGAACCAGTCATCGGCGTTAATACCCGGCGCGAGCTCATCGATTTCTCCAGAAGCGAGCAGTTCACCAGCGCGGATGACGCGCAGTACACCGTCGGCGCCGATTCCGGCTCGACGGTCACACAGTGCCGCCACCTTTTCCGGCGGTAGCGGCTCGGTTCCCTCCACAATGACGAAATCGTTCTCAGTTCCGTGGCCTTTAGCAAAGTTCATAGCTGTAGAGTCTAACGCCCTTCGAGGACACGCAAAGCCTGCGTGGTCGTGTCAGCCGCGGCATCCAACCAGTGGATCCGTTTATCGCGGTTGAACCAGGCGCGCTGGCGGCGCACATAGCGGCGGGTTCCGGTGATAGTGCGCTCCACTGCCTCCTCCCATGTCAGCTCTCCGCGCTGTGCTTGGAGAACTTGGGCATAGCCAATCGCCCGCCCGGCTGTGGACTCAGCCTTCAAGCCGCGGATTTGGAGGCTCTCCACTTCCTCCACCAGCCCCTTGTCGAACATGAGGCGGCTACGCAGCTCGATGCGCGGGTTCAACCAGCTGGCTTCCGTGCGCAACCCGAGGATTCTCGTGCCCCACCGGGGCGGGGCGTTCTTCGGTGGCTGGCTGGCTTTGAAAGGCTTGCCTGTAAGCTCGATGACTTCCAGCGCGCGCACGGTACGGCGCGGGTCCTTATCTTCAATGATGGCCGCGGCTGCCGGGTCCACGCTGGCAAGCTCTGCGTGCAAGGCATCGGTACCAATCTCTTGGCGCCGGGCTTCCCAGCGAGCGCGCACCTGCGGATCAGTGGGCGGGAATTGCCAATCATCCACGAGTGATTGGACATAAAGCATGGAGCCGCCCACCAAGATCGGAGTCTTGCCACGCGCTCGAATACTCTCGATATCCGCGATGGCAGCGGACTGATAGCGTGCTACCGACGCCGTTTCCGTCACGTCCCACACATCGAGCTGATGGTGTGGGATACCTTCGCGTTCCTCCATCGTTAGCTTGGCGGTGCCGATGTCCATGCCACGGTAGAGCTGCATCGAATCAACGTTGACAACTTCCCCGTCAAGCTCGTGTGCAAGAGCTACGCCGAGAGCCGACTTTCCGGAGGCCGTCGGGCCAACCACTGCAATGGGGGTTGGTGCGTGCGGGTGAGTATGAGTCATCAGCACTGCCACCCCGCCACATAGCGCCCTACCCCGAGGGTTGAATCCGCTGCCCGAAGCTCCGCGTGCCGTGGGTGCACGCCTGCCAGCTGTGCCCAGAGGTTCGTCTCGAGCACACCTGCGGACCGCAGACGTGCCTCGTCGCAGTGTGCTTCCCCGCCGGCAAGAACGCTTTCGCACCACAGGTGGGCATCCCGTGCGCCGTCGACGAGGGCTAGTGGCGCGCGTTTGGTCAGGCCTGCTGAGCCATCAACACAGACAACGGTCAGGCGGGCGGGACGGACCTCACCGAGTTCAGCGCGGGAATCCTCCACCACGAAGCCTGGTTCATCGGGTGTGTGGGCAAGCGCGCGACAAAGCACGTAGCGGGCCATGATTTCTGGCAGAAAGTTGCCTCCGCCGACGTCGACCTGCGGCGCTCCCCATGCTCGCAAGCTTCCCGTATGCTCGGTGCGCCACCGAGTATCACGCGATCCCACGATATCTACCTTGAGAGGGCCTCCGCCGCTTATGCGTGCGGCATCGCGAGCGAGCTCGCAGGCCGCGCCGAGCAGCGCGCGCGAAGCGTCATCGCCGGGAGAGAGTTCTTCCGCCAGAGCCGGGGAGGCTGGCATAACCATGAGATTCTGCATCAACTCCCATCCTATAAGGTTTGTTTTTCGGGGTTAACACGCGGCTGCACGGCGGAAACGGTAGTGTTGTGTCACATAAGTTTTGGCAGCCGTGTCGCGCGGCGCGATAGTACCGAAGGTGGTTTCCTACCATGTCCGCTATTCCTTCTCCTGGAGCCATGCCCCGCAAGGGCGCTCGTCCCGGCCCGTCGGCTTCCGCCCCCGCCGCACGACCGGTGCAGCCGGCAAAGAATGATCCCGCTAAATGGGGCCGCGTTGATGCTGATGGTTCGGTCTTTGTGAAGTCGCCCGAAGGTGAACGCAAGATCGGCGAATGGCAGGCAGGCACCCCAGAAGAAGGCTTGGCGCACTTTGGCGCCCGCTACGACGATCTGTCTACCGAAATCGAGCTGCTGGAATCCCGCCTGCAGGCGCATCCGGACGATGCAGCGTCGATCAAATCAACCGCGGCAGAGCTCCGGGACTCCCTGCCCACGCAGGCAGTGATTGGTGATATTGCCGCCTTGGACAAGCGCCTGAGCACCGTCATTGAGCATTCCGTGGAGGCCGGCGAGCAGGCGCAGGCTAACAAGGCTCGCCGCCGCGAAGAGGCAATCGCCAAGAAGGAAAAGCTGGCGGCCGAGGCCGAGGACATCGCCGCCAACTCGACGGAGTGGAAGGCCGCCGGCGACCGCATTCGCGCCATCCTCGAGGAGTGGAAGCAGATTCGTGGCATCGACCGTCAGACGGATGATGCACTGTGGAAGCGCTATTCCCGCGCCCGCGATTCCTTTAACCGTCGTCGGGGCTCGCATTTCGCCGAGCTCGATCGCAACCGCGCTGCAGCCCGCGCCAAGAAGGAAGAGCTAGTGGAGCGCGCGGAGGCTATTAAGGAATCCACCAACTGGGGTGAAACGGCGCGTGCTTACCGTGACCTCATGACGGAGTGGAAGGCCGCTGGCCGCGCTCCCCGCGAGATCGACGATAAACTCTGGGCCCGCTTCCGTGCCGCGCAGGACCACTTCTTCAACGCCCGCAACGCGGTCAACGACGAACGGGATAAGCAATTCGCAGAAAACGCCGCCGCCAAGGACGCGCTCATTGCGGAATATGACTCCCAGATTGATCCATCCAAGTCCATCGACGCTGCAAAGGCCAAGCTGCGGGAGCTGCAGGAAAAGTGGGAAGAGATTGGTTTCGTCCCGCGCAAGCAGGTGCGCGAATACGAGTCTAAGATCTCGGCTTTGGAAAAGCGCGTGAGCGACGCCGAGGATTCACAATGGCGCCGGACGGACCCAGAGGCCCAAGCCCGCGTGGCCCAGTTCCAAGCCAAGGTGGATGAATTCACTGCACAGGCGGAGGCCGCAGACGCCAAGGGCAATGCCAAAAAGGCAGAGGAACTGCGCGCCCAGGCGCAGCAATGGCAGGAGTTCGCGGATGCCGCTGCGGCTGCTGTCAACGATAAGTAGCGGCTCCCAGTCTGAGTGTTCGTTCAGATAGTCGCCCCGCCGGGCTCGGCACACGCTGAGCCGGCGGATTGCCTCCGCAGCTTTGTCTTCGACGCTAACCTTGCCGCACAGGAAGCCAGCGGTGATCCCGCGGCCAGTGGCTCTCCACGCCGTGTGCTCCAGCGCTTGCAAGGCTCCGCAGAGTCCGTGACTTACCTTTTCGGGCTCACTACCGCTGCTATGGGCACTGCAGGAGAACTGGGGCTGCCGGTCATTTCAGCAGCCGAGCCCAGCCCAGAAATCGACTTCGACGGTTTCATCCATATCTCACTTCCTCTCTTGGAGGAAACGGACAACGCCGATATCGAATGCGTTCTCGCCGCGGATCTCTTGCCCTTGCCTGGGGAGGAACTAGAGCCAGAGGCTCTCGACGTTACGCGAGCCCTCGCCCGCGAGGCACTCCGGCTTACCCGCCAACTGGGCCGCAAGAATGCCCAGGTTGGCATGCTGTATCCGCCGGACGCGGACCATACCTACGATCCGATGTCGCAGGCCTACCTCGAACTGGGGTTTCGCCAGAAGCACGCCGAGCGTCAGATGTACGTCGACATCCAGCCCACTGCCCCGGTGCTCGGTGCGCAGGTGTGGCCGGACTATGACATCCCGAAAGAGCTTCTGGATGATGTCCTCCGCTTGCTCACCATTGCCTCCGCCGACGCCGTGTACGGTGACTTGAGCGTTGAGCCCATCGTGTGGACGCGGCAGCGCCTCAACGAAGCTTACGCCCGGCTACGCTCCCGGAAGGCTCACACGTTGCTCGTCGGCATTCTCGAGCGCGGTCGAGTCGTCGCACTCACGGAGCTGTCGCGCCACGGCGATGCAGACCCCGAAGTGTGCGAGTGGACTCTCACAGTCACCGACCGCGCCTACCGCCGGCGCGGACTGGCCACGCGCGCCAAGCAGCATGCTCAGTACGCGGTGACGCACCACTGGCCCACCGTTCGCCGGGCGTACTGTTCTGTGGCCCAAGCTGATCCAGCGATGAATGCGCTCTATGCGCGCCTCGGCGCGCATATCATCTCCGCCAGCAGCGCCTACGAGCTCACCGTGTAGAGCGGATAATCGGTGTAGCCGCGCTCCCCACCTGTGTAAAACGTTCCTTCGTCCGGCGCGGTGATTGGAAGCTGCTCCTGCCAGCGGCGAACGAGGTCCGGGTTCGAGATGGCCAAGCGGCCCACGGCCACCGCATCACCATGCTGAACCAGCTCCTCGGCTTCGGCACGCTGGGTGACCTGGACAAATCCCGAATTCAGGATGATGCGGGTGCGCCCGTTAGCGCGTGCAAGGGTGCTCAGCTCAGTAATGAGCTCACCGGTAGGCTCTGCGTGGAGGAAGGAAACATAGGCCAGACCGAGGTCTTCACTTGCACGGAGCAGCCCTCCATACGTGGCAAGCACATCCGCGGCGTCAGTTTCCTCGATGCCCTGAATATTGTGTTGTGGCGACAGCCGCAGTGCGAGACGGTCTGCACCGATCTCCTCGGCCACAGCACGGAGGATTTCCTCCACGAGGCGATAGCGATTCTCTGGGTTTCCACCATAAGCATCCTCTCGGTGATTGGAGCTCGGGGAAAGGAATTGATGCAGAAGGTAGCCATTGGCGCCATGGATCTCTACGCCATCCATCCCTGCGTCGATGGCGTTGCGAGCGGCCTGACGGAACTCTCCGATGATGCGAGGTAGCTCTTCAACGTCGAGGGCTCGGGGAACCGGACACTCTTTGCGGGACTCAAAATCTCTGACCGCAGTCCCAGAGGCCACTGCGGAGGGCGCTACCGGCTGTGCCCCTTCGAGGAGACTGGCATGAGACAGGCGCCCGCCATTCATTACCTGCATGAAAATGCGCCCGCCGGCCTCATGGACGGACTCCGTCACGCGACGCCACCCGGCAATCTGCTCTGGAGTTTCGACACCGGGCTGGCCAGGAAAGGCGCGGCTCGTCATCGAGGGGAATACGCCCTCTGTCACGATAAGGCCCATGGAAGCGCGCTGCGTGTAGTACGTCTCGTGCACATGTGTGGGGACACCGTCACGGCCTGCCCGTGAGCGGGTCAAAGCTGCCATGGTCACGCGGTTTGGCAGGGTTAGTCGTCCCAATTCAAGTGAGTCGAAGAGTGTAGTCATGCACTCCACAACACGATAGTAGGAGTGCTTATTCCTCGCCCTGCTGACGGCGGTGGCGTGAGGCGGCGCGTGAGCGGCGGTCGTCGATAAGCAGCGGGTTCTGCTCCGCTGGCAGCTCAGTCGCGGCTTCGTTTTGCAAGACACCCACGTGGTCAAGCTGCCCCGAGACTTCACGGACACGCTCAGCGGCGGCTAGCTGCTCAGGGCTGCGGCGCAACGCAACTTGGCAGTACACAAGAAAGGCCACCAACGTCGAGATAGCACCCGCGTACATGCCGATGGAAGCACCCTCAGCGGCGCCGCCGCGGTACCAGAAGCCCCATAAGTTGACGAAAAAGGAGATGGTCACCATCATCCATGCGGCGAGAGCTACAGACGTCCGCCGCGTGAGGAGTGTGGCCGTGGTCAGAATACCCACGCCACCCAACGCTAGCCAGGCGCTGACGGTCTCCATAAGCGAGATCCGGACTCCCTCAACGGTTCCTCCGACGAAGAGCGCTTCCCATCCGCGAGCCTCGCCAGCATAAGGAAGCACCAGGTACGCTACCCACGCCAGGACGGATACGATGAGCGCGTATTTGTGCTTTCCCAGTTCAATGGTCCTCGCTGCACGCTTCTCTGCCGCGACGGCGTCGCGCACCTGCTTCAAGTCATCACTCATAGAACCGGAGCCTACTCTCTTCTAACAGCCGCAAGAATCAGCCGGCGCGCTGGGCTTGCCGACGCCCGGCAGCCCCAGCCCCACCCCAATCGGAGCCGTCGTAGGTGTCTGCCCTGCCGCCGACATATCGCCGGCCTTCGTGCGGCGGTGCTCGCTGACGCCGGAGTCAGCAACCAGGAAGAAGGAGCCCGCACCCGTCACGGTGGTGTGCACGACATCACCGGGACGAATCTCCGCGGAAATGTCCTTGCCCGCAGGATCGACGGGAGCGAAGTGAACGAGACGACCATCGCGAGCACGGCCGGTAAGGCGGTGAGTCTCGGCGGACTTACGACCACCTTCCGCCTGAACCAGAAGCTCCACATCGGAACCGACGAGCTTCGCGTTTTCCTCAGCCTGGATGGAGTCTTGCAGCGCTACCAAGCGCTCGAAGCGCTCCTGCACGACCTCTTTCGGTATCTGATTCTCCATTTCCGCAGCCGGGGTGCCTGGGCGCGGCGAGTACTGGAAGGTAAAGGCGGACGCGAAGCGGGCACGGCGCACCACCTCTAGAGTGGCCTCGAAGTCTTCCTCTGTCTCGCCAGGGAAGCCCACAATGATATCCGTCGTAATGGCAGCATGCGGCATCTTCTCGCGCACTTCATCGAGAATGCCCAGGAACTTCTTCGTGCGATAGGAACGGCGCATGTCCTTGAGCACCTTGTCCGAACCAGACTGAAGCGGCATGTGCAGCTGTGGGCACACCGCTGGGGTCTCCGCCATGGCATCGATGACATCGGACGTAAACTCGGCAGGGTGTGGGGAGGTAAAGCGGAGGCGCTCAAGGCCCTCAATCTTGCCTACTTCCCGCAGCAGCTTGGAGAAAGCGAAGCGGTCCCGCGGCAGATCCGGGTCGGCGAAGTTGACACCATAGGCGTTGACGTTTTGCCCCAACAAGGTCACCTCGGACACGCCCTGGTCCACCAGTGCTTGAACCTCTGCGAGGATATCGCCTGGGCGGCGGTCCTCTTCCTTGCCGCGCAACGAGGGAACAATGCAGAAGGTACAGGTGTTATTGCAGCCTACGGATACCGATACCCACCCGGCATAAGCGGATTCGCGCTTTGCCGGCAGCACGGACGGGAAGGCCTCCAGGGCGTCGACGATCTCGACCTGGGCCTCATCGTTGTGGCGGGCACGCTCCAGCAATGCCGGCAGGGCAGCCATGTTGTGGGTTCCGAAAACAGCGTCTACCCACGGCGCATGGTCAAGGACTGTGTCCTTATCCTTCTGCGCCAAGCAGCCACCCACCGCGATTTGCATGCCCGGGTGGTTTTCCTTCGTCTTCTTTAACGCACCCAACGTGCCGTACAGGCGCTTATCGGCGTTCTCGCGCACGGCGCAAGTATTGAAAACGATGAGGTCAGGCTCAGTGCCCTCCGGTGCCGCCGAATAGCCGGCTTCCTCAAGCAGGCCGGAGATGCGCTCTGAGTCATGAACGTTCATTTGGCAGCCGAAAGTCCGCACCTCATAGGTGCGGGGCTGGGAATTAATTACGGGGGAGTTCACGGGGGGACATTCTAACTGGCCCATCCGACTACTCATAATGCCTTAAGTTCGGCAATGCGTGCGTCCAAGACCTCAATGGAGATACGCATAACGAGTTCCTGGTTATAGCCGCGCCGCGCGAGCGTGCCAACGATGCGACGCAAGAACTTGTCCCTCTCATGCCGGTCAGCGGGAACCCTCTTGAGGGTTCGCACCTTCTTTTCAGCTACCTGGCGGGCGACAGCCTCTTCAGATTCTTCAGTGATCTGCTCTAAAGCTATGGCACGGTCGGCAGCCTCGACGCCCTTCTCCTTCAATTCGAGGTTGAGGGCCCGGGCCGATTTTCCTCGCCGGGCGTGACGCTGACGCACCCACTCCTTGGCAAAGGCTTCATCATCAACAAGCCCTACCCCTGCTAAGTCATCGACGACAGTGTCAACGACCTCTGGCTCAAAGTCCGCAGCGACGAGCCGGTCACGCAGCTCCTTGCGGGAACGCGCCCGCTGATCCAGTAGACCTAGCGCACGGGAACGCACGGGTGCCTTCGCCGCTTCGGCTTCCGCGTCAATGAGTTGCCCGCCGGCGTGACCCGACTCGTAGGCTTCGAGAGCGCGACGCAGCTTTTCGAGTTTCTCTGGTGAAGGTTGTGGCATTGATTCCGATTAGTCGTCGTCGAAATCGACGTTCGGTACAAGATCCACAGCCTCATCCGTCAGCGGATCGTCCGCGCCCGGCACGTCCATCGCTACATCCTCGCCCGCTTCGGCAGCGGCGGCACCAACGCCGAGTTTGACGAAGATCTTCTTTTCAATCTCATCCGCGAGATCTGGATTGTCCTTGAGGAAGTTACGGGCCTTTTCCTTGCCTTGGCCCAGCTGGTCGCCCTCATAGGTAAACCACGAGCCAGACTTCTTGATGAAGCCGTGTTCGACGCCCAAGTCAATGATGGAAGACTCGCGCGAAATGCCCTCGCCGTACATGATGTCGAACTCAGCGATCTTGAACGGCGGGGAAACCTTGTTCTTCACAACCTTGAGCTTGGTGCGGTTACCAATGGCATCCTGACCATCCTTCAGGGTCTGGATTCGGCGAATATCGCAACGCACCGAGGCGTAAAACTTCAGCGCCTTACCACCCGTCGTGGTTTCCGGCGAGCCAAACATTACGCCGATCTTTTCACGCAGCTGGTTGATGAAGATGGCGGTGGTGCCCGAGTTGTACAGAGCACCGGTCATCTTGCGCAGCGCTTGGGACATGAGGCGCGCCTGAAGGCCAACGTGGCTATCTCCCATCTCGCCCTCAATCTCAGCCTTCGGTGTCAGCGCCGCGACCGAGTCAATGACAATGATGTCAATGGCACCGGAACGCACCAGCATATCGGCGATTTCCAAAGCTTGCTCACCGGTATCTGGCTGGGAAACCAACAGGTTGTCCGTATCCACGCCGAGTAGGCGCGCATACTCCGGGTCGAGAGCGTGCTCAGCATCGATAAATGCGGCGATGCCACCGGTTTTCTGCGCCGATGCAATGGCGTGCAGCGCAACGGTGGTCTTACCCGAGGATTCCGGGCCATAAATCTCCACGATACGCCCACGCGGGAAACCGCCGACGCCTAATGCGATATCGATAGCTGTGTTGCCGGAGGAAATGGCTTGGATTGGCGGGCGGTCATCATCGCCCAAACGCATGACGGCGCCCTTACCAAAATCCTTCTCAATCATCGCCATCGCGGCATCGAGGGCATTTTGGCGATCATTGCCGCTCGCAGCGGCAGCCTTCTTCTTCGCAGCCATGTTGTTTGCTCCTTAAACCTTCGCTTCTTCTCAATGCTTCTTGCGGCAGGTATGCCACGTTCCC
>QWCJ01000066.1_pt1 | contig 43860 bp, 37 predicted proteins | sample 1972501 | NCBI WGS metagenome assembly QWCJ01 (sample SAMN09866711, study PRJNA288562) | Human vaginal metagenome isolate term2_vaginal, whole genome shotgun... | isolation source: vagina | host: Homo sapiens | place: USA: California
CATCAAGTCCGGCGCGGCGTTCGAGCGGCTCGGCGGCATCCGTCACCTGGCGGTGGACAAGACCGGAACCCTTACCCGCAACCAGCCCGAGGTTACCGGAGTGGTCCCGGCAGACGGATTCGATCGGGCGCAGGTGCTTTCCTTCGCGGCGGCGGTTGAGCAGCAATCGACGCACCCCCTCGCCGCGGCGATCGTGGCAGCGGAGCCCGAAGCGCCCACCGCCTTGGGTATCAGCGAGGAAGCCGGTCATGGCATCGGCGGCACCGTCGAAGGCCGACGGGTGCTGGTCGGCAGCCCCCGATGGATCGACGCCGGGCCACTGAAATCGGACGTTGAGCGCATGGAGTCCGAAGGCCAGACCTGCGTCCTAGTCACCGTCGATGACGCTCTCGCCGGGGCGATCGGGGTGCGCGACGAGTTGCGGCCCGAGGTGCCCGATGCCGTGCAGTCCCTGCACGACAACGACGTGGAAGTGAGCATGCTCACCGGCGATAACACTCGCACCGCCCGGGCGCTGGCTGAAGTCGCCGGAATCGACGACGTGCGCGCCGAGCTGCGACCGGAGGACAAGGCAAGCATCGTCGCCGAACTCTCCTCCAAGACGCCGACGGCGATGATCGGCGACGGCATCAACGACGCGCCGGCACTGGCGGGCGCAACGGTGGGCATTGCGATGGGAGCAACCGGCTCTGACGCCGCGATCGAGTCCGCTGACGTCGCCTTCACTGGCCACGACCTCCGGCTGATCCCGCAGGCGCTGCAGCACGCCCGCCGAGGCAGCAGGATCATCAACCAAAACATCGTGCTGTCTCTGGCCATCATCATCGTGTTGATGCCACTGGCGATCAGCGGTGTACTGGGCCTGGCCGCCGTCGTGTTGGTACACGAAGTCGCCGAAGTAATCGTGATCTTGAACGGCCTGCGGGCTGCACGAGCGAAACGCTGAGGCTGTGACCGGCAAGTCTTATAAGGGTTAAACCACGCGCCGAGCGCACACACGTTGGACCAGGCGAGTCATTCGAGTTCACCACCTGGTCCTTCTCGATGCGTGCAGGCACGGCAACTGTGGGTGAACCTAATAGTTCAACGGGCACAGTCTTAAAGCCCGCGGATACGCTCTGCATCAGCCACGAGGTTGTGCGTGAGCTTCTCAGCTTCAAGCCCACTCAAGTCACAGCTGTCAAAACGGGCCAGCCAGTCGGCCCGAACAGCGGGGGAGTCGAACCAGGTTGCGCGCTCAGTCTCAATATCCTCAATGCCGCTCAAGGTGCGGCCATCGCGGGTGCGGATCTCGAGGTCGTCGACAAGCGGGGCAATCGCTTGAAGCCCTGGCACGATGGCCTGAAAGCCCGACGTGTGGGAAACCTCATTGGTCCAGCGCGGGTAGCGGCTCACGCGCTGCGCCTCCAGGTAGCGCTGGACCACACCCAGTCGAGAAACCTCCTGAGCAACCGCCAGGCCCACGACCTTCACGCGGAAACCCGCAGACCGAAACTTGGCTATCTCACCCGCGATGAACTCCGGGTTGGACAGCGTGTTCTCAATGATGAGGGAGTGCCCGTGCTGACGGCCATACTCAATCAGCGAGGACATCCAATAGGGCACCGGCCCATTGGTGAGTACGTCCATGCGTAAGGGATCGCGCTCCACAATCTCGTCGAGGGCGGGGTGCAGCTTCCGAATCTCATCGGAATCAAGGACCGCGTGACCGTTCTTTACCGATTCAATGGCCGTTGATTTGCCTGACGCTGGCTGCCCCGCCACATAAATGACCTCTGGAACAGCCGGACCATGAGCATTCGACCGGCCAAAATAGCTAGTTTGCAGAGTCTTTAGCCGTTGCTCCATAACCTGCGGATCAACGGGGAAGTCAGCGGCAGAAAGCATAGGCTATGCCGCTTTGTGCTCGGAGGAGAGGGCTTCAAGCCGCTGCGCAAAGAGAGCCGCAGCGGATCGGATGGCTTCGATGTCAGTTGCATCAACCTCGCCAACCATGTCCTCTACCAGCCAGTTCTGGCGAATCCACCATTGCGATTCAACGTCGTTGCCTGCTTCAGCGGCCCTAGTGAGGTAGGCAGCTTTCAGCGAGGACGCAACCTCCTTCATGGCGTCGAAGGCTGCGTACTCGATCTCCGGGACTTTGGCGGTGCTCATGGCGCTAAGAATAGCAGCGCCACGGCGGTTTTAGCCGTTGATAATCTGCGGGTACGCCAGGCCCTTGAGGCCCTCGGTGCCGAACTCCACGCCGTAGCCGGAGGACTTGATGCCGCCGAAAGGTACGCGCGGATCCACGGCACCGTGGGCGTTGATCCAGGTAGTACCCGCCTCCAGCTGCGCGGCGACGTCCAGAGCGCGCTCGCGGTTGGAGGACCACACGGAAGAGCCCAAGCCCACGTCAAGCTTGTTGGCCTGCTCAATGGCCCAATCGAGGTCCGTGTACTTCACAATCGGCAGTGCGGGACCGAACTGCTCCTCCACGACCAGCGGGTTGTTCGGGTCGATGTCTGCCACCAGGGTGGCGGGGTAGAAGTAGCCCGGCGCGTCATAGTCCGGGTCACCGCCCAGCAGCACGCGGGCACCGGAGTCCTTGGCGGCGTTGACAAGCTTGTCCACGATGTCGAACTGCTGCTTGTTCTGCAGCGGGCCGAGCACGTTCTCCTCTTCCAAGCCCACGCCCATCGGGGAGACCTTGGCCACCTCGACGAGGGCTTCGCAGACGGCGTCGTACAGCGACTCCGGCACGTACACGCGCTTCATCGCCGCACAGGTCTGACCGGTGTTGATGAAGGCACCCCAGAAAAGGTCGCCTGCGATCTCCTTCGGGTCGGCATCATCCAGTACGATGCCCGCATCATTGCCGCCAAGCTCCAGCGTGAGGCGGGTGAGGTTGTCCGCGCTGGCCTCCACGATCTTCTTGCCGGTGGCGGTAGAACCGGTGAACATGATCTTGTCGACGCCCTCGTGGGTAGTCAGCGCCGCGCCAACCTCACCGGCGCCGCTAACGACTTGGAGGACACCCTCCGGCAGCACGGAGTTCACAACCTTGAGCAGGCCCAATACGGAGAGCGGGGTGTACTCGGAGGGCTTGACGACGACCGCGTTGCCCATGCGCAGCGCCGGCGCAATCTGCCAGATAGTAATCATCATCGGCCAGTTCCACGGGCCAATAGCACCGACGACGCCGAGTGGGCGGTAGTTGACGGTGGCGGTGATGTCATCATCAACGGCGGTGTAGTTGGGGTGCTCGAAGGAGGCGGTGGCATTCAGCCAGCCGGAGCAGGCACCGACCTCGAAGCGGGCGTTCGGGCCGTTGAGCGGCTTGCCCTGCTCACGGGAGAGCAGCTCCACGAGCGCCTCTGCGTTAGCGTCGATGGCGGCGGCGGCCTTGGTGAGAAGCTCGCAACGGTCGGCGTCGCTAAGCTTGGCAAAGTCCTTCTGCGCTGCGCGTGCGGTCTCAACTGCAGCGTTGAGGTCCTCAACGGTGTTCTCTGGGGCGCGACCAACAACCTCACCGGTGGCAGGGTTGAAGATGTCGCGTCCGTTCTCATCCGTGATGGCGTTGAGCAGATCAGCGTAGGTGGCGAACTGAGTCATGAGATCTCCTTGTAAAGAAGTCGAGGGCCCCGCGAACAAAGCCCAAAGAAACTTTTACCTAGGATGTTACCTGCACCACACCGACCCTATTGACTCTGAGTGCACACAATTTGTCCAAAAATGTGCCAGTTCTCACGATATGATGCCACTTATGTCTACTTCCGCCGTTGAGTACTTCGATATCGCGTCATGGCGCACCGCGTCATCCGAGTCTTTTGGACAACTCGACGTGGACACTGAGGACCCCTCTTCCTTTCACGCCACGCTGCGGTCAACGAAAGTGGGGGACATATCCCTCTTCGATATGTGCACCTCCCCGCACACCGTGAATCGCTTCAAGATAGCCGCCAACGAGGCCCCCTTTTGCAAGCTCAGCCTGCAAATCACCGGATCCTCAACCATGAGCCAGGACGGGCGAACCTGTGAGCTACACCCTGGCGACCTAGCGCTGTATGTCACCCAACGGCCTTACACTCTGCGCTATCCGGAGGAGCAAAACACACTCATTGTGCATTTCCCGCAGAGCTTCCTCGATATTTCACCCGCACAGATCCAACGCCTCACCGCGAACCCCATCTCACGCTCGCATGGCCTGGGCGCGGTGGCGGTTCCCCTCTTTGAGCAGCTCGCGAAGAACCTCGATCTGCTCAAGGGCCCGCACGCCACGGCCTTGGTCCGCTCGGCTCTCACCATGTTAGTGTCGGTTCTCTCCTCCGACGTGGCCGAGGAACCTTCCGCGGGCACGCTCCTGTTCAACCAGGCCACCGCCTACATCGAGAAGAACTTGGGCGACCCCGAGTTAGGTCCCAGCACCATTGCCCAAGCACTCTTTGTGTCCGTGCGCCACCTCCACGCCAAGTTTGCCGAGCAGGGACTCTCCGTGAGTCACTACATCAGAACCAGGCGCCTAGAACACATCCGCAGAGACCTCGTGGACCCGCGGTACTCCGAGGAATCAATCAGCCACATCAGCGCCCGTTATGGCCTGCACGACCCCTCGCACCTTTCGCGCATCTTCAAGGCGGAGTACCACAAGTCACCGAGTGCGTACCGTGCTAACACATAACCAGTCGAAACCCCTTAAAGGACGACCTAATGCTTGATTACCCTCCGTCGATAAACCTCACAGAATGGCGCCAGTTTTTGAGCGCTAAATTTTCTTCAATAAGAACAGCTGAAACAAAAGACTCCGATTTCGAGGCATCTTTCCTCGAATCAAACATCGGAAGCATACAAATCTACGGAATACAATCTAACCCACATACTCTAGAAAGATCGCCGCAACTTATCAGTCCGGAGAGCCCTCACGACGTCAAGTTCTATTTGCAGCTATCGGGCACAACAATTATTGAACAAGGAAAGCAAACTACGGCCTTAAAGACCGGTCAACTCACACTCTTTGTGACTTACCTTCCTTATACGATTCGCTTTCCTACCGCACAGCAAGGCCTTCTGGTGAAGGCCCCCGCCAGTATCCTCTCTCACCCGGAAAGCGTGATCGAGTCACTTGCTCTAACAACTCTGGACAGAAAGAAGGGAATTGGTTCAGTACTTTTACCTAGTTTTAGCCGTCTTGGAAATTGTCTTGAAGAAAACCGCAACACTGTACAGGCCGTCGAGTGTCTGCTCGAAGCAGTCATTTACGCCTTAATCGGGGTTCAACAGGCCGATCGCCCGCTAACCCATGACAGTACGTTTGAGAAAGCTACAGACTTCATAGACCGCCACCTCAGCGATCCTAGTCTCAATGCTGAAAGTGTAGCCAAGGCGATGTACATTTCTCTAAGAAGCCTTCAAAAGCACTTTGCAGATCATCAACTCACCGTCACCAAATACATCAAGTCTAGGCGCGTGCACTTAATCCGCAGAGATTTGGCCAACCCTGCTTTGAGCGATCTCTCAATCAGAGAGATCGCTCAAGCGCATGGATTAGTCCAGCCTAGTCACATATCTAGAGCTTTCAAAGAAGAGTTTGGAATCAGCCCTAGAGCTTTCCGCTCTCACGTAGCTGATTAATAACCCGCCGTGCAGTGATGATCCCGGATTGAATTGCTCCATCCACAATCACCCCGCGCCAACCAGGTGCAAAATCAGCTCCTGCAAAATGGATATCGGATTCGGAGTCAATGAAATGGCTCCATCCATCTATAAACTGTCCTTTGCGTAGAGTTGCCCAAACTTGTTGAGTCCACTTATCTTTCACCCAATCGTGACCCGTTGAATCGACAACTTCGACGCCTAATTCCCATGTATCCATGATTCGTTGAGCGTCCTCGATGCTATTAAGATCAACCTTGCTGTGGTCAGCACCAAATCCAACGAGAACCGTTGTTCCGTCGTCCATAAAGTACTCAGACCTGATTAACGACATTGGATAGTCTGCTCCAGCATAAGCGATTATTTTGTGGTGACCTTTAATTTTTATCCAAATCTTCGCACCCGTTGAATTCCACTTATCGCCGATAACGCGCTTTTGATCTCCGCTGAGCGGTGGATCGAACTCTATGTTTGTAAGCGCACCAAGCGGAACAGTGCTGATCACCTTGCTCGCTTCTTTGACTTCTCCAGTTTCAAGCGTGACCCGCACCCCGGAAGCAGTTTGCTCCACTTTCGTTACTGGGGACGACAAGTGCACTGAGCACCTCAAGTCGTTTCGAATGCTCTCGTAAAGACCTCGCATCCCATTATCGAGCTTAAATCTGAGGTTAATTTCATCGACCAATTTATGACTATGGTCAGAAAGCGCTGCCCACTGTTTTGCCATTAGCGAAGAGCCCGTCCGCGGATCCCCGATGTATGCAGCCGACCAGAACCCTTCGACATCTTGTGGGTCCGCACCATACTCATCCCGCAAGATTGCAAGCGGGTCGTGAGGGTTGGGGAAATATTTATCCGAGCCTTCGTAGATTACGTCTAGTGCAGGCAGCATTTTTTCATCGGCTTCCCTTTCTGTAGCCCTGCGAACTTTGCCCTGAGTGACCCAGTAGGCGTCGTTATCGGCTGGACTTGTGTGGATTCCTTGGTTATACCTCGTAATCTCTCCCCACATGTACGGCTGAAACCAATGAACCCATGTCGCACCCATTTCCAACGGGAGCCCCATTCGATCGTCCGTCCACGCTCTTCCACCAATTCGGTCGCGTGCTTCGATAACTTCACAGTTCACACCTGCAGTTTGAAGTTCACGTGCTGCTACCAAGCCAGAGAAACCAGCGCCGATAACAATCACTTTGGAAGAATCCATCATCAATCCTCTCTGTCAGGGGGCGCGGTATGTGAGCCATACCGCTATGGTTCCATATGGTGACATAGCTCTCCTGTAAAAACTTGACTAATAGCGCCGACAACTTAGCGTTAAGCGATCTTCGTCCAGGCCGAAATAAGCCTCGCGTTGACAGAGAGCAATCCGGCTTAACGCTCAATCAGCCGAATGAGAGCGACGATGACTGTAACCTTCAAAGGTCACACTTTCTGTGGGAAAGACCTTTCGTTAACTTGTCTGTTTGTGCCAATTAGATCTTTACCGAGAAGCTCTCAGGGGGAGCTCCGCTGGCCCAACCGGGGCAAGCTGCGCTGCTACGCGGTTCTGGCGCTTTTTATAGTTTAAATTTCACCAAGCTCATCCGGACACAACGCCGAGTGGTCGAGCCCGAAAGCTCTTTAGGTCAAAGTACCTAATCCTTCTTTGTCACCCGCGCACTCAGACATCGTTCACGCCGGACCTATTTACTTGAGATTTCCTCAGCTAAAAGGCAGACGCCGTGTCGTACGAATCGGGTCTAGTGACGTTCCTGCACTTAAAACCGCCACGAGGACTTCACCTCAATAAGAATGTCGCGGCCTTCTCAGCGACCATGATAGAGGGCGCATTAGTATTTCCCGTCGGCACCAGTGGCATTACAGAAGCATCGGCGATTCGAATCCCCTCAAGCCCGTAGACCTTTAGGGTGTGCGGATCTACCACGGCCATAGCGTCAATGCCCATCTTGCATGTGCCAACTTGATGGTGGTACGTAATAGCCGTGCTACGAACGTAAGCCTCAAGATCATCATCGGATACATCTGGACCTGGATAGACTTCTTCGGGGCCCCATTCGGCCAATGCTGGCTGGCGGCCGACTTCACGACACTGCTTCACCGAAGCTACCAATGCATCGACGTCTGCCTGCACAGACAAGGCGCCGAAATCAATAGCAATGGGATCTGAAGGATCCGGCCCCGTCAGGGTCAGCTCACCGCGACTGGCGGGTCTAACTATGCCACCCATCAGCGTGAATCCGTTATCTGGACCCTCCATGTCCTCGTTGTACATGGGGATTGAGAAATAAAGCGGTTGAGTATCCGGGATAACAGCGCCAGGACGCGACTTAGAGAAAACGTGTACCTCGGCTGGCAGAACTTCCGGAGCCGGCACTTCCTTTTTCGTGGTAGTGAAAATAACGGGGGAGAGTAAGTGATCATGGAGATTCTTGCCGACGCCAGGGAGATCATGAGTCGACGCAATCCCCAACGCCTCGAGTTCTTCTGCCGGCCCAATACCGGAGCGCAAAAGGATTTCCGGCGAATTCAATGCGCCCGCGCAGAGAATCGTCTCATCAGCCCGAAGCTCCTGAAGCTTACCGGCAACTTCGGCAGTCACGCCAAGGATGGCGTTGTTTTCAACAACTAGACCGTGGACATGTGCACTTGTAATGATGGTTAGGTTAGGGGCATTCTCGATCGGCTTCAGGTACGCATGCCAAGTGTTAAAGCGGTTTCCGTTGCGAACGTTCGCTTGAATCTTGCCCACGCCTTCCACGTCACCGGAGTTGTAGTCTTTGTTGAGTGGAATACCCGCCTCTTGAGCAGCTTGGAAAAGATCATTTTGAAGCGGGTGACGAGTGTAATTCTCCATAACATCAAGCAGCCCCTCGCTACCGCGGACCTCCGAAGTGCCACCGTCGAAATTTTCGATCGCCTTGAAAATGGGCAGCACGTCCTCCCAGGACCAACCATCATTGCCGAGATAAGCCCATGTGTCATAGTCCTGCTTAGCACCACGGACCCAAATGGTTGCGTTGAGCGCGTGCGAGCCGCCCATCACCTTTCCGCGAGGAATGTGCAGACTCCGGCCAGCCGCCCGCGGTTGAGGAACCGTACGATAATTCCAGTCTTGAGGTGAACCCCATAGGAGTCCCAAGGTGTGCACCTTCTCGATGTCGGGGTTAACGTCATAATCGCCAGCTTCAAGAACTGCGACGCTCTTTCCGGCGTCGACTAGCCGACGGGCAATAACGCACCCGGCTGACCCAGCTCCTACAACGATGTAATCAAAGCTCTTGGTTTCTTCTTGAGACAATTTCAAACCTCCCTGGGTGCAGACGACTCCTCGTGAGTCGCTTACCGAGAATATAGTGTGTGCCACACCACCCAATCTTGAGTGATAGCGCACACACTTTGGCTACGCGTGCAGAATGCTAACCAAGAAGGTTTTGAAAAAAGAAAGCCGCCCCGTAGGGCGGCTTACGCGTTGTCAGCGGCGAAACTAATGCACTAGTTATGCATTCGCGTACGGGTCACGCATAGCGATGTACTGCAGCGAGGTGTACTCGTCCAGGCCCTCAGCGCCGCCCTCGCGGCCCATGCCGGACTGCTTCACGCCACCGAATGGGGCAGCGGCGTTGGAGATGACACCAGCGTTGAAGCCCATGAGGCCGAACTCGAGGCCGTCACCGATGCGCCACATACGGTCGGAGTCCTCGGTGAACACATAGGAGGCCAGGCCGTACTCGGTGTCATTAGCAATCTCAATCGCTTCCTTCTCATCGGAGAAGGTCAGGATCGGAGCAATCGGGCCGAAGATCTCTTCCTGTGCCACGCGGGCATCACGAGGAACGTTGGTCAGAACGGTCGGGGCGTAGAAGTAGCCCTTGCCCTCACCCGGCTTGCCGCCGACGATGGCCTTGGCACCCTTCTCCACGGCGTCGTCGACAAGCGCGGTGATGTTATCCAGTGCCTTCTGCTCCACGAGCGGACCACAAGTGACACCCTCATCGAGGCCGTTGCCCACCTTGAGCTCACCGATGCGCTTAGCGAACTTCTCCGCGAACTCATCGGCGACGGACTCGTGGACGATGAAGCGGTTAGCCGCGGTGCAGGCCTCACCGATGTTGCGCATCTTGGCGCCCATTGCGCCCTCGACGGCCTGGTCGATGTCAGCGTCCTCAAAGACGATGAACGGAGCGTTGCCGCCCAGCTCCATCGAGGTGCGCAGGACGTTGTCGGCAGCGGCCTTGAGCAGGGTCTTGCCCACCGGGGTAGAGCCGGTGAAGGAAACCTTGCGCAGGCGGGAATCCGCCATGATCGGCTCGGAGATGGCCGAAGCAGACTTACCGGAGACCACGTTGACCACACCGGCAGGAACGCCGGCATCAATCATGGTCTGTGCGAAGTACTGAGTAGTCAGCGGCGTGAGCTTGGCGGGCTTGACCACCATGGTGCAACCAGCGGCAATGGCCGGGGCAATCTTGCGGGTAGCCATAGCCAGCGGGAAGTTCCACGGGGTGATGAGCAAGCACGGGCCCACCGGCTTGCGACGGGTCACCATGCGCAGGGTGCCCTCCGGCGCCGGCAGGGTACGGCCGTAGTCACGAACGGCCTCCTCGCTGAACCAGCGTAGGTACTCAGCGCCGTAAGTAACCTCACCATAGGACTCTGCCAGCGGCTTGCCCATCTCCAGGGTCATCAGCGCAGCGAACTCGTCCTTGCGCTCCTGCACCAGGTCAAAAGCACGGCGCAGCAGGTTGGAGCGCTCGCGGGTGGACGTGCGTGCCCACTCATCCTGCACGGCGCAGGCTGCATCCAAAGCCTTCTTCGCATCCTCAGAAGTAGCGGAAGCAAGGGTAGCGATAACCTCACCGGTTGCCGGGTTGTCCACGTCGAAAGTGGAGCCATCGGAGGCGTCTACCCACTCACCATTAATCAGCAAGCCAGTTGGAACCTTGGCCAGCAGCTCGTCAATATTGACCTTGTTGTTTTCACTCATGGTTCTTTTTTACCCTCCCAAATGGAATTTGTCTGCCAGTTGGCGTGCCGCACCCGAAAGAAGTTGAACATCCGCCCCAACCAGGGCAAATGATGCGCCAGAAGCCATGTATTTCTGGGCCTGTTCGAGGTTGAAGGCGTTGACGCCTACCTTCTTTCCGGAAGCACGAACTGCTTCAAATGTGTGATTGACCGCCTCGAGCACATCCGGATGGGTCTGCTGGCCCAACAGCCCCATCGAGGCCGCCAGGTCCGAGGGGCCGACGAAGATGTTGTCCACGCCTTCAACAGCCACGATCTCTTCCACGTTCTCCACCGCGGTCGCAGACTCAATCTGCACCGTGAGGCTCACCGTCTCCGACGCGTTGGCGAGGTAGTTCTCCACGCCATTCCAGCGCGAAGAGCGGGCCAGAGCCGAGCCGACGCCGCGCACACCGCGGGGCGGGTAGTGCATGGCTGCAACGGCCGCTACCGCTTCCTCGGCGTTATCAATCATGGGCACCATAAGATTCTGTACACCCAGGTCAAGGTACTGTTTGATCAGCGCCGTGTTATTCACAGGCACGCGAACCACACGCGTAAGACCATAGGCATCAGTGGCGCGGAGCAAGGAAAGAATGGTCTCCAGGCCATAAGGCGAATGCTCGCCGTCGATAAGCGTCCAGCTAAAACCAGCCGAGGCGATGATCTCCGCCGCGGCCTCCGAGCCGGAACAGATCCAGGCACCAACGAGTGGTTGCTCGGCCTTTTCTAGGACGTCTGCAAAGGTAGGCGGCAACTTTACTGGAATCGGCATGTGATGGACCCCAACTTTCCATAGTCTGCATGGACGGTATCGCCCGGTTCAACCCACATGGGCTTGGTGAAGGAACCGGCCAGAATAATGTCGCCGGCGGCAAGGTTATCGCCGTGCGCGTGAAGCTTGTTGGCAAGCCAAGCCACGCCCATTGCCGGGTGGTTCAGCACAGCCGCCGCCACACCCGTATCTTCGATGGACTCGTTGCGGTAGAGCAGTGCGGACACCCAGCGCAGATCGACGTCCGCGGGATCCACCGGGTTGCCGCCGTAGACCATGGCGCCGAGGGCTGCGTTATCCGAAATGGTGTCGACGATAGTGCGGCCTTCCATCTCTATGCGGGAGGAGAGGATCTCCAGAGCAGGGACGACGTACTCTGTTGCACGCAGCACGTCGAAGATGTTGCAATTCGGGCCCTTCAGCTCTTCCTTGAGCACGAAGGCCAGCTCGACCTCAATGCGAACATTGGAGAACTGCGCGTGCTCGATGGTGGAGCCGTTCTCATAGACCTGGTCTTCAAAGATGGCGCCGTAATCTGGCTCGGTGATTCCCGTGGCTTCCTGCATAACCTTGGAGGTCAGGCCAATCTTACGGCCGACGAGACGACGCCCGTCTTCAATGCCGCGGCGCACCCACTCGCGCTGCACTGCGTAGGAATCCTCGATGCTCATCTCCGGGAAACGGGCGGTCAGCAGCGGGACCATGGTGCGATCTTTTTCGGCTTGCGCCAGTTCATCTGCAATAGCGATGTGCTGTTTCTCATCCAGCATGTACTTCGCTCCTTAAGGGGTTGTAGAACGTATCTGTTCTGTTTAACAGGTTCGTTAAACCTGATGGTTTCACGTGAAACGACAACGCGGTCCCGCGATATGTGCGCTTTCTTCTCGACGCCGCGGGACCACGTTCATCAACCTGAGTGCTGAGGCCTGTTTAGAGCTGGTGTCCCAGCTTGTACTCGCCCTGCTTCCACTCCGGCATTTCTTCTGCATCTTCCTTACGGGTGTAGGAGAAGCCGTCTGCGCCAATGGTTGCCTCCAGCTCGGACTCGTCCTCGCGAGCCACCAGCGGCACTGGGTTGCCATCGAGGTCGAGGACGGTGGAGCCATCGCGGTACCAGGAAGGGACAACCGGGGTTCCCCACCAGTCACGGCGCTGGTTATCGTGGACATCCCAGGTCACGACCGGGTTATCCGGGTCGCCGGTGTAGTAATCCTGGGTGTAGATCTCCACGCGGTGGCCATCCGGATCACGCAGGTAGAGGTAGTAAGCGTTGGAGACACCGTGGCGGCCCGGGCCGCGCTCAATGCGGTCGGATTCGCGCAGTGCACCCAACTTGTCACAAATCGCGATGATGTTGTGCTTCTCGTGGGTAGCAAAAGCGATGTGGTGCATGCGCGGACCATCGCCACCGGTCATGGCGGTGTCGTGCACCGTCGGCTTGCGGCGCATCCATGCAGCGTAGACAGTTCCCTCCTCATCGCGAATGTCCTCGGTGGTACGGAATCCGAGCTCCTCCATGTACTTCACGGCGGCAGGAACGTCCGGGGTGATCTGGTTGAAGTGGTCGAGGCGAACAAGCGCGCCAGGGATGTGGGCATCGTATGCCCAAGCCAGACGCTCGACGTGCTCAACCTCGTAGAAGAACTCGTACGGGAATCCCAGCGGATCCTGCACACGCACGGAGTCACCGATGCCCTTAACGAAGCCATCCTTGTTACGGCGAACCTCGCAACCACGTGCCTTGTAGAACTCCTCGGCGAGGTCCAGATCCTCCGGCGAACGAACACGGAAGGAGAATGCAGCAACGGCAGCGACGGGGCCTTGGCGTAGCACGAGGTTGTGGTGGATGAACTCCTCGTAGGTGCGCAGGTAGATTTCGTTCTCGTTTTCCTCGGTCACGACGAGGCCGAGGGTGTCAACGTAGAACTTTCGAGATGCAGCGAGATCGGTAACGACGATCTCCATGTAGGCGCAACGCAGAATATCGGGGGCCTGAATGTCAGCCATGATGGCTCCTTAGATAGAAGTAGTGGTGGGGGAGAAGAGAGTGGACGTCTTAGTCCTGCTTGCCAAAGACCGGGTTGTGTACCTTGTCCAGGTTGATGTGGACGGCCTGCTGATCGGTGTAGAAGTCGATCGAACGGTAGCCGCCCTCGTGGCCCAGGCCGGAGGCCTTGACACCACCGAACGGGGTGCGCAGGTCACGGACGTTGTTCGAGTTGAGCCACACCATGCCGGCCTCAACGTTCTGGGCAAAGTTGTGGGCGCGCTTCAGATCCGAGGTCCAGACATAGGCGGCAAGGCCGTACTTCGTGTTGTTGGCCAGCTCGAGTGCTTCTTCGTCGGTATCGAACGGGGTGATAGCAACGACGGGGCCGAAAATCTCTTCCTGGAAGATTCGTGCATCCGGCTTGACGTCAACGAAGACGGTCGGCTGGACAAAGTTGCCTTCCTCGAAGCCTTCCGGGCGCTCGCCGCCGGCGACCAGGGTGGCCTCCTGCTTGCCGATCTCGATGTAGGAGGTGACCTTCTCGTAGTGCTCCGGGTGTACCAGGGCACCGACCTCGGTGGTCGGATCGGAGGGCAGGCCCACCTTCACGCGCTTAGCCTGGGCGGCGTAGCGCTCCACGAACTCATCGTAGATATCGCGCTGAACCAGGATGCGGGAGCCAGCGGTGCAACGCTCACCGTTGAGGGAAAAGACGCCGAAGATACAGGCATCAATGGCAGTTTCCAGATCGGCATCGCTGAAGACGATGGCGGGGGACTTGCCGCCCAGCTCCATCGACAGGCCCTTGAGGTGAGGAGCTGCGTTGCCGAAAATGATCTGGCCGGTGCGAGACTCGCCGGTGAAGGAAATCAGAGGAACATCCGGGTGCTTAACCAGCGGGTCGCCTGCATAGCCTTCCTCACCGAAGCCGTTGACCAGGTTGAAGACACCCTTCGGCAGGCCGGCCTCCTCGAAGATGCCCGCCCACAGCTGTGCAGAGAGGGGAGTGAACTCAGCAGGCTTCAGGACGACGGAGTTACCGGTGGCGATGGCCGGGGCGAGCTTCCAGGACTCCAGCATGAACGGAGTGTTCCACGGGGTAATCAGGCCCGCCACGCCAATCGGCTTGCGGTTGACGTAGTTGATCTGGCGGCCCGGTACCTTGTAGGCGTCGTCAGCCTGGGCGACGATTAGGTCAGCAAAGAAGCGGAAGTTCTCCGCTGCACGCTTAGCCTGACCGTTGGCCTGAGTGATGGGTAGGCCGGAGTCGAAGGATTCCCACGCGGCAAGCTTGTCCGCGCGGCTCTCGACGATATCCGCAATCTTGTTGAGCACACGGGCGCGCTCACGCGGCAGTGCCTTGGACCACGGGCCGTTCTCGAAGGCCTCCTTCGCAGCAGCGACAGCCTTGTCAATGTCTTCCGGCTTGCCGGAGGCGGCCTTGATGTAGGTTTTATTGGTTACCGGATCCAAGACCTCGAATTCATCACCGTCGATCGACGGGACGAACTCGCCGTTGATGTAGTGAAGGATCTTCTCGGGGAGATCGGTGGGCTTAGCAGCATCGTTGTTGATAGCCATGGGTGATTTCGACTCCTTAGTCGTTTTTCTTGCGATAGGTTCTGAGAGTGGTCAGTCGGTGTTGCCTGGCCACTTTTTCTATGTAGGCGGGTTCCGCGCCAGCCTCGATGAGACTGAGCAATTGCTCGTGCTCGCGCGTTGACTCTTGAGCTCTTTCGGGCACATACCGAAAGGTAGAGACGCGGTGGTATTCCAATTGCTTCCACTGGTCCACCACCAAGTTCTTTAGCCTCTCGTTCGGGCACTTGGAGAAGAGAACGCTATGAAATTCTTTGTTGAGCTGGGTAAATTCTTCTGGATCGTGGTGGATATCGAGCTCCTGCATGCGCTGGTTGATCTCCTGCGCCCGGGCAATATCCTCCGCATCGAGATACGGTGCGGATTGGGCCGTGGCATTTGCTTCTAGCGTGGCCACGATGTCCATGGATTCGTAATAGGCCTCGCGATTGTAGGTGGTCACGCTGGCACCGACGTTGCGTTCGTAGGTGACCATCCCTTCTGCTTCAAGTTGCCGAATGGCCTCGCGGACGGGAACCACACTGACGCCCAGTTCCTCCGCGATTGTTGCTAACACGAGGCGATACCCGGGCTCATAATCTCGAGTACGAATCTTGTGACTTATCCAGTTATAGGCCTGTTGGGACTTGCTTTCCCCAGCTGATAGGGCAGGTTCCGTCATTGACCACCCGCCTTTCCATCACGGAACGCGATATAGGCTTCCTTATTCGCTCCGGTCGGCGGGAAGAGCCCATCCAGGCTGGCGCCCGTCTCCACCTGGGTGGCGACCCATTCGTCTTCGTGCTCCTTGGCCAACGCAGCTTCGGCGACTTCCGCGGCGATATCGCGGGGGATGACCACGACGCCATCGTCGTCACCAACGATGATGTCACCCGGAAGAACGGTGGCGTTGCCACAAGAAACAGCGATATCGCTGTCCCACGGGACATGCTTGCGGCCGAGCACGCAGGGGTGCGCGCCCTGGGTGAAGACGGGCAGGCCAATCTCCTTGACGGCCTCGTAGTCACGCACGCCGCCATCGGTGACAACGCCGGCAGCACCGCGGACTTTCGCGCGCAGCGCCAAAATGTCACCGAGTGTTCCGGAACCGGATTCCTGGCGGGCCTCGATGACGATGACCTCACCCTCCTTGACGGTGTCGAAGACCTTCTTCTGCTCATTGAGACCACCACCGTGGGACTTGAACAGGTCCTCGCGGCCGGCCACGAAGCGCAGGGTGCGGGCAACGCCCACCATCTTGGTTCCCTTCGCCTGCGGGTACACGCCTTCGATCACGGACTGGTTGATGCCGCGCTTGCGCAGCTGAGCGGACAAGCCGGCGGTCGGGGCCTTCTCCAGGGCCGCCTTGAGCTCTGGATCGAGGCCGACCTCACCCTTAGGAGGAAGGCCGGCGGATTCGCGGTCACCGTAGGCATCTTCGCGCTGCTTATCGTCCACGTAGGGCAGGTTGCCCAGCTGCGGATCGAAAGAGGCGGGGACCTCCTTCACGGTGGTCTTCAGCTTGCCGGAGCTCACGCCTCCTGGCACATCAACTTCGACCTCAATGACGTCACCAGGCTCGATGACGGAAGAGCCAGCAGGAGTGCCGGTGAGGATGATGTCACCGGTCTCCAGTGTCATGTGCTGGGAAAGGTCGGCCACAAACTGGGCGAGGGGGAAGATGAGGTCTTCGTCGGAGGACGTACCCTCTTGGACAACTTCTCCGTTGACCCACGTACGCAGGCGTAGGCCCTTGGGGTCGATCCCCTGGGCGTCGATAAGCTCCGGCCCAATGGGGGTGTATCCATCGCGGGACTTGGAACGGGTGTTGGAACCTTTGTCCTGCACCTTGTAGTCATACAGCCCAATGTCGTTCGACGCGGTCACGTAGGCAACGTGCTTCCACGCATCCTCAAGGGAGACATTGCGGGCCGGAGTGCCGATGATGAGTGCGATTTCGCCTTCGAAGGCCAGCAGTTCAGTTCCTTCGGGACGCTCGACAATCCCGTCCGACTCAGCCAGCGTGCTTGTCGCCTTGAGGAAGTAACTCGGGGTTTTGGGCCAGCGGCCGCGCTGTGCCGCGCGGGACTCAAAGGCCACATGGACGGCGATCATTTTGCCCGGTTTTACCGGCAAGAACTCAGGTACAGCCATGAAGAATCCTTAATTGTGAACAAATCCTTGCCCAGATCGTATATTATCCCTAGCACCACCGCAAGTGGTTCAACTCACACGCTTTTCCGTATATGGCACACCCCATGCCGAAAGGAATCACATCATGTCGCACACAGCTGTCACGCCGACAATTTCGACGGCCGAACGCCGCCGTGTCGTCGCCGCGACGACCATCGGTACCGCTATCGAGTGGTACGACTACTTCCTCTATGCAGCGGTGGCCGGACTCGTGTTCAACCACCTCATGTTCGGCCCGCTCGAAGGTGGCCTGGCCACCATCATCTCCTTCCTGACCGTTGGCTTGTCCTTCCTATTCCGCCCAGTTGGCGCGTTCCTAGCAGGGCACTTCGCCGACCGCTTCGGACGCCGCGTGGTCCTCATGGTCACGCTCATCGCCATGGGCGGTGCGACCACCCTGATTGGTGTTCTGCCAACCTATGAAACCGCCGGCATCTGGGCGCCGATTCTCCTCATCACCTTGCGCATCATCCAAGGCATCTCTGCTGGTGGCGAATGGGGTTCCGCGGTGCTCATGGCGGTGGAACACGCCCCGACTGACAAGCGCGGCCTTTACGGCGCAGGCTCCCAGATCGGCGTGCCCGCCGGCCTGCTGCTCTCCTCCGGCGTGCTGTCCATCATGAACACCATCGCGCCTGGCGACGCCTTCATGGACTGGGGCTGGCGCGTTCCCTTCCTCCTCTCCTTTGCCCTCGTCTTGGTGGGCTACCTCATCCGCATGGGCGTCGACGAGTCCCCAGTATTCGCGGAGATTGCGGAACGCGAAGAGGAAGAAGCCACCAACCCCATTGGCACGCTGTTTAAGAAGTTCACCCCGCTCGTCCTCGTCGCCGCCCTCGTCTTCGCGGGTAACGGCACCGTCGGATACATGACTACGGGCGGCTACATCCAGCGCTACGCCACCGACCCGGAGGGCCCCGTCGCACTCGACCGTGGTGATGTCCTCAACGCCGTGACCGTGTCTGCCTTCTCGTGGGCCTTGACCACCTTGTTCGCCGGCTTCATCTCGGACTACATCGGCCGCCGAAATACCTACCTCCTGGGATTCATCTTGCAGGGCATCGGCGCTGCCGCCCTCTTCCCGCTGGTCAATACCGGAAGCCTCGGTCTCCTCTACGGCGCACTCCTCTTCCTCACCGTGGGCCTGGGCCTGACCTACGGTGCGCAGTCCGCGATGTACGCCGAGCTTTTCCCCGCCTCTATTCGCGCCACCGGCGTCTCCATTACCTATGCCCTCGGCTCGGTCCTGGGCGGCGCCTTCGCCCCCATGATCGCCGCCGCGCTCGTCGAGGCAACTGGTACCACTTTTGCGGTGTCAGGCTACCTCGTATCCGCTTCGATCGTCGGCTTCATCTGCACCTTCATCCTGCGCGAACGCAAGGGGATAGCCCTCGGAGCAGAGCACGAGGCCGAGCAATCCCAGGGTCACTTCATCTTCAGCCCGCGCTAGACGACGCCCCTCCACCCATGCGCTCCCCTTTCTGCACAAGCCATTGTGCGCGGGGAACGCATCATATATGATTCTCATATACGACCCAGCTCACATCCTCGTGACGCCTTGAACTGAGTCACCAACTCAACGAGCGAAGCTCACATAGAAGTGGGGGAGCAGCCGCTACCCCCATCACTCTCTTTGTTCTCGTCAACTACAACCGCTAACTAAGGAGTCCACAGTGCAGTTCCACCACAACGGCTACGTTTCGGAAGATCCCCGCGTGCACGAGCCTGCCGGATACGGCATCGATCGCGTCGCTGAACTTCCGGATGAAATGGACGTTCTCATTGTGGGCTCCGGGCCAGCCGGCATGATCGCCGCAGCGCAGCTGGCCATGTTCCCGGACGTCAATACGCGGATCATCGAGCGCCGCCCACACCGCCTCGAGCTAGGCCAAGCCGATGGAATCCAGTCCCGTTCCGTGGAGACCTTCCAGGCCTTCGGCTTTGCCAAGGAAATTACAGAAGAGGCCTACGAGATCACGGAGATGTCTTTCTGGAACCCGGATCCGCAGGATCGGTCCAAGATCATCCGCGGCGCTCGCCCCATCGACGACGAGCAGGGCATCTCTGAATTCCCCCACCTCATTGTCAACCAGGCCCGCGTGCTGGACTACTTCGCTCGCTATGCGCACCGCGCCCCGGGCCGCATCACTCCGGACTACGGCTGGAACTTCGTCTCCCTTGAGGTAGGGGAGGGCGAATACCCGGTAACGGTCCACCTCGAGGATGTCGACGGCAACCCGCGCGACGTACGCGCCAAGTACGTCGTCGGCTGTGATGGTGCTAAGTCCCGCGTTCGCAAGTCCATCGGCCGCTCGCTCAAGGGCGACCAGGCCAATCACGCATGGGGTGTCATGGATGTCGTGGTTGACACCGACTTCCCGGATTGGCGCACCAAGTGTGCCATTCACTCCCAGGCCGGCTCAATCCTGCACATCCCGCGTGAGGGCGGCTACCTCTGCCGCATCTACGTCGACCTCGGCGTCGTGCCCGAGGATGACAATCACAAGGTCCGCTCCACCCCGATTGAGAAGATCATCGAGAAGGCCAACGAGATCTACTCGCCCTACTTCATCGACGTCAAGATGGTTGCTTGGCACTCCGTCTACGAGGTAGGCCACCGACTCGTCGATGCCTTCGACGATAACGACGAGGACCCGCGCGTCTTCCTTACCGGCGACGCCTGCCACACCCACTCAGCAAAGGCCGGTCAGGGAATGAACGTTTCCATGCAGGATGGCTTCAATATCGGGTGGAAGCTCGGCCACGTCCTCGACGGCCGCGCCCCGAAGGAACTCTTGACCACCTACCACGGCGAGCGTCAGCCAGCTGCTCAGAACCTCATCAACTTCGACCGCGAGTGGTCCACCCTCATGGCCACACCTACCGAAGAGCTCGATGATCCGGAGGCAGTGGAGAAGTACTACGTCGCCGCGGAGGAGTTCGCCGCTGGCATGATGACGCAGTACGAAGACAACCTGATTGTCGGTACAACACAGCACCAGGACCTTGCTACCGGCTTCCCGGTAGGCAAGCGCTTCAAGTCCTTTGAGGTCCTCCGCCGCTGCGATGCTTACCCTCAGCACCTGGGCCACCAGCACACCGCCGATGGCCGCTACCGCATCTACGCCTTTGCCGATGCCCCCAAGGCCGGCGAGAGCTCCACTCTGAGCGAGTGGGCCGAGAAGCTCGGTCCCATCCTGGCCGCGTTCACCCCGGAGGGAGCTGATGAAAATACCTACTTCGACGTGAAGGCTATCTACCAGCAGACCAACCATCACGACTATGAGATTCTTGACGCCCCACTGTTGTTCCGCCCGCGCAACGGCAAGTTCAACATTCCGAATTGGGAGAATGTCTTCAACGCTCTCCCTGGCGACAAGGACATCTTCGATGCCCGCGGAATTTCCCGCGACGGAGCGGTGGTCATCGTTCGCCCGGACCAGTACGTAGGCGCTGTTCTCCCTCTCGATGACCCATCAGCAGTCGAGGACTACTTCTCTTCCGCGCTCATCAAGCTCAAGTAAGCTCCACTCAAGTTCAACTAGCTTTACGCTTAGAGGGCCCAGCGTTGTGCTGGGCCCTCTTTTTATGTCACCCTCAAACCTTCACAAAGGTGCTAGACCCACGAACAGAAAGAAACCTAGGTGCTGCCAAACACGACACCTAGGTTTCACGTGAAACAACCACGGAGGAACGCTACTGCAAAAGGGTCCTATCGGACGTAGCGCCCTTAATCTTCGCAAACTCCGCCATGAGATCCTCCACCGTGAGCTTCGCCTTCTGCTCAGCGTCGGCGGAGTAAATGATCTCTCCCTCATGCATCATGATGAGGCGGTTTCCCACCTGCAGCGCCTGTGCCATATTGTGCGTCACCATCAGCGTGGTGAGCTGACCTTGTTCCACGATGCGCTTCGTCAAAGTGGTCACCAGCTCCGCGCGTTGCGGGTCGAGAGCAGCCGTGTGCTCATCAAGAAGCATCACCTTCGGGTTGGTAAAGCCGGCCATGAGCAACGACAGCGCCTGGCGTTGACCACCGGAGAGCAAGCCCACCTTCGTCCCAAGGCGCTCCTCCAAGCCCAGCTCGAGCGACTCTAGCTGATCCACAAAGACAGCCCGGCGCGCGGAATTGAGCCCCAGACCGAGTCCGCGCTTCTTGCCGCGCAGATAAGCGAGCGAGAGATTCTCCTCAATCGTCAGGTTCGGCGCTGTACCTGCCATAGGATCCTGAAAGACGCGCCCGACCTTCCTCGCACGCTTGTGCTCCGGCTGGCTGGTCACATCCTTGTTGTCGATCGAGATTTTCCCAGAATCCGGGGTGAGCCGGCCCGCAATCGAGTTCAGAAGAGTTGACTTTCCCGCACCGTTTGAACCGATAACCGTGACGAAGTCACCGGAGGCAAGCTCCAGGGAGACGTCGCGAAGCGCACGGCGTTCGTTGACTGTCCCCGGAAAGAAGGTCTTTGAGATCTTGTCTATGTTGAGCATGATTTAGGCCTTCCTTTTGCCGCGTACCCGCGTCATGCGAGGCACCAGGAGAGCAACAATAACCAGCAGCGCCGTGATGAGCTTCATGTCATTCGGGTTGAGGCCCACCTGGAGGGCGGCGAAAATAATGAGCCGGTAAATTACGGAGCCCAAGGCCACGGCCACCACGGCCAGCCACAGGCGCGACTGGGGGAGTACCGCCTGGCCCAGGATGACGGAAGCCAGACCAACCAGAATGAGTCCGATGCCCATCGAAATATCGGCGAAACCCTGGTACTGCGCGATGAGCGCACCGCACAGACCCACCAGGCCGTTGGACAGGGCCAAGGTCAGGATTTTGGTGAAATCGGTGGACACGCCAAAGGACGTGATCATCTGCTGATTGTCACCCGTCGCGCGCAACGAGAGTCCCAAGTCCGTGGACAGGAACCACACAATGAGCAAGCAGAGCAGCACCGAACCCACCGCAAGCAGACCCACTCCTGCCCAGGTTCCCATTACCGCGTCCAGAGGAGTAAATACCGAATCTTGCGAGAGCAACGGCACATTGGCGCTTCCCATGATGCGAAGGTTGATGGACCACAGGCCGATCATCGTGAGGATGCCAGCGAGCAGCCCGTCAATGCGGCCCTTCGTATGTAGAAGTCCTGTGATGCAACCCGCCACAAATCCCGTGGCGAAGCCAGCCAACGAGGCCACAAAGGGGTTGACCCCATTCGTAATGAGTACGCCTGCAGTGGCAGCGCCGGTAGTGAAGGAGCCGTCAACTGTCAGATCCGGGAAATCAAGCACACGGAACGTCAGGTAGACGCCCACGGCCATGACCGCATAAATGAGGCCTAGCTCGAGTGCACCAATCACAGCGTCTCAGCCTTATCGAGAATCTCCTTCGGCACCTCGACGCCCTGTGCCTTCACGGCATCCTCGTTAATGACGTAGGTGTACTCAGAGGCAGTTTCTACCGGGGTCTCGGCTGGGTCCTCGCCGTCCTGGAGGATGCGCAGCGCCATTTCACCGGTCTGGCGGCCCAGCTCCTTGTAGTCGATACCAATGGTGGCTGCAGCACCACCTTCGACGGCACCGGAGTCCGCAGCAATGACCGGGATGGTCTTGTCATTCGCCACCTTAATGAGCGAAGAGATACCAGAGACGACCATGTTGTCGGTCGGAATGTAGATGGCATCGACATCACTCAGTGCCTCCACGGCCTGGGGGATTTCCGTCACGGAGGTCACCGTCTGCGACTTCACTTCAATACCCTTCGGCTTGGCTGCTTCCGTCAGCTGCTCTACCTGCACCTTGGAATTCACCTCAGCGGAAGAGTAGACGACGCCCACAGATGTGGCGTCCGGCACCAGCTGGCTAATGAGCTCTACCTGCTCCTCGATGGGGGCGGCATCAGAAGTACCCGTGACGTTCTTGCCCGGCTTATCCAGCGCCTCCACGAGCTCCGCCTCGACGGGGTCCGTCACCGCGGTGAACAGAAGCGGCTTGTCCTTGATGGACTTGCTCATTGCCTGACCGGCTGGGGTAGCGATGGCTAGGTAGAGATCGTGGTTGGCGTTCGCCATCTGCTGGGAGATGGACACCGCGGTGCCTTGCTCGCCATTGGCGTTCTGAACATCCCAATCCACGTCCACGCCCGCCTCCTCGAAGGCTTCTTGGAAGCCTTCTGCGGCGGCGTCGAGGGAGGGGTGCTGAACCAGCTGATTAATTCCGATGGTGTAGGAATCTCCGCCTCCGGAATCCCCGCTGGCGCTTTCCGACGACGAGGAGCAGCCCACGAGGGCAACAGTGCTCAGAGCGATAGCTGAGAGAGCAGCAGTTTTAGAGAACATAGTGGTCCTTTTCTACTCAAGAGTGACAGTAGTGACCGTTATTTAATCCTCTTTTCACCCTTTTAAGCAGCAGTTTTATGAATATTTTTCCCGCGCGGGGGTACTATTAGTCCTACAAAAGCTATAGGCCTACAGTTTTAGAGTGTTACATCACACTCCCTAGCTGCATGTTTCCTATATCACTTGCAGTTCCTTGGCCCCGTACCACCATGAGGCCACGGGGGTACCCGAATGACCTTTATCTGTACGGCAGAAGGTATCGGTGTTAGAGTCAATGATGTGAAGAACACATTTAACCTTTGGTGGTGGCGCGCGTAACCCGCGGGCCTCGTTCTTCTCCCATATTTAAGGCCCGCAGCTGCGGGCTTTTCGGCGTTTTGCTCTCTTGCGAAGCTCGCGGCAGCACTCACTATCGTTAAAGAAAGACACAGGATGCCGTATACAGCCCAACGCGAGGTCAGGTACATACCGGACGCCAGCGCGCTCTTTTATGCCCTCGCCACGCCGCAGGATTCCCTGCTCTTAGAATCCGCGGACATTGAATCCAAGAAGAACCTCACGTGCATTGCGATCACCAAGGCAGCGCTCAAGGTCGTATGCCGCGGCCAGGAAGTCACCGCAACGGCCTTAACACCAGCCGGGCACCTACTCTTAGATGAGCTTCGTCAGGACTTCCGCTCCAGGATGAGCCAGAACGGTGAGGGCAGCGCCACCTTTAGCTTCGAGCTCTCAACCGAGCACGATGAGCGCGCCCGCCTCCGCGCCACCTCAACCGCGGATATCCTTCGCACGCTGCAGTTTAGCCAGCTCTATTCCGGCGAGTCGCTGCCTTTCCTTGGTGGGGGATTCGCCTTCGACTATGTCGATACCTTCGAGGCACTGCCGCCGGTTCCTGATGGCCCTAACGAATACCCCGACTATGAATTTCTGGTAGCCGAGCACGTCCTCACGGTGGACCACCTGACGGAGACCGCGAAAATAGAGGGATGGGGCGTCGACAAGCACGCGCTCGAAGAAGAGCTGGACCGGGCCGTTGTCACCGTACCTATTACTCCAGAAGCCCCGGCACCGCGCGAGACCATTCGCGCACGCGCTTCCATTGATGACGCCGCTTTCCGCCGCCACGTCGAGCGCCTCCAAGACAACGTACATGCAGGCGATATCTATCAGGTCGTGCCCTCCCGCGCGTTCAGCCTCGACTGCCCGGATGCCTTTACTGCCTACCGCACGCTGCGAGAGACCAACCCCTCGCCGTATATGTTCTACCTGCGCGGTACCGAGCACGAGCTTTTCGGCGCTTCCCCCGAATCCAACCTGAAGTACACGGCCGCTGACCGGCAGGTGCAGCTCTACCCGGTCGCCGGCACCCGCCCGCGTGGTGCGACCCACGAGCTGGACATCCGCAACGAACTCGAGATGCGCACCGACTCCAAAGAGGTCTCGGAGCACATCATGCTGGTTGACTTAGCGCGCAATGACCTTGCCCGCGTCGCCGTCCCCGGCACCAGAAAGGTCGCCGACCTGCTCCAAGTGGACCGCTATTCCCGCGTGATGCACTTGGTCTCCCGCGTCGTCGCGACGCTGCACGAGGATTTCGACGCCCTCGACGCCTACCGAGCCTGCATGAACATGGGAACGCTGACCGGCGCACCGAAGCTGCGTGCCATGGAACTCATCCGTGAGACCGAAGGCACTCGCCGCGGATCCTTCGGGGGTGCTATCGGATACCTGCGCGGCGATGGATCCATGGACAACTGCATTGTCATCCGTTCCGCCTACGTCAAAGACGGCACGGCCGTTGTCCAGGCCGGCGCCGGAGTCGTGCGCGATTCCATCCCGCAATCCGAGGCCGACGAAACGGTCCACAAGGCCTACGCGGTGCTCAGTGCCATCGCCCAGGCACACAACGCTTCCCTGGAGGTCATCCGATGAACCCACACGTCGTCCTCATTGATAACCACGATTCCTTCGTCTACAACCTCGTCGACGCGCTCGCCGGCTACAACACCACCGTTTTCCGCAACACCGTACCGGTGGAGGAGGTCCTTGCCGCCCAGCCCGACATCATCATCCTTTCGCCCGGCCCCGGTCATCCCCGCGACGCCGGATCGATGATGCAGCTTGTCGACGCCTCCCTCGGCCGCATCCCCATCCTTGGCATCTGCCTGGGCTTCCAGGCGCTGCTCGAGCATTGCGGCGGCAGGGTTGAAGCCTGCGGTCCGGTGCACGGTTCCTCTGTTCCCATGACGCTGACCGACGCTGGCGCGAAGCACCCGCTCTTCCAAGGGCTCACTACTGATTCCGAGCCAGATAACCCGAACTACGTGGGCCGCCTGGTCCCCGTTGCGCGCTACCACTCCTTAGGCTGTGCGAACATTCCCGCCCAGATGCGCAGCCTCGCGGAGACCGAAACCAATATCGGCCCTGTCACCATGGCGGCGGAAACTCTCGACGGTATGGCCCTCGGCCTGCAGTTCCACCCAGAGTCTGTCCTCACGCCGACGGGACCCATCGTCATCGAACGCTGTATCAAACAACTTTCTTCTCTCCCCACTATGGAAGGAGCCAAGTAATGACTAATAACCACGCCCTCAAGACACTCCAGGAATTCCTCGACATTTCACATCCAACGCTCGAGCAAGCTATCGAGGTCTTTACCCCACTGACAGTAGGGGAGTACGACGACATTCATATCGCCGCTCTCCTTACCCACATCCGTACTCGCGGCGAAACCTTCGCCGATGTCGCCGGCGCGGCGCGCGCCTTCCTCAATGCTGGGCGTCCCTTCCCAGTCACCGCAAAGGGACTCATGGACACCGCAGGGACCGGTGGCGATGGCGCTAACACCATCAACGTCACCACCGGCGCATCTCTCGTCGCCTCCGCCGGCGGGGTCAAGATGGTCAAGCACGGCAACCGTTCCGTATCTTCCAAGTCGGGATCCGCCGACGTCCTTGAGGCCCTCGGCATCCCGCTCGACCTCGATCCGGACCGCGCGGTCCGCCAACTCGAAGCCTCGAATTTCACGTTCCTCTTCGCTCCTGCGTATAACCCGGCAGTTGCTCACGTGCAACCGGTACGCAAGGGACTCGGAATTTCAACCCTCTTCAACACCATGGGTCCGCTGCTCAGCCCGGGCCGCCCAGAGTTCCAGATCATGGGCATCGCCAATCCCGAGCAGGGCCAGCTCATCGCTGAAGTATTCAAGGATCTTGGCCGCACGCGCGCGCTCGTCGTCCACGGCGCGGGTACCGATGAGATTGCCGTCCACGGCACCACCCAGGTCTGGGAGCTTCGCGACGGCTCCATTAGCCACTACGAGCTCACCCCGGAGGACCTCGGCATCTCCCGCCACGAGCTCTCCGACCTCGCCGGCGGCAACGGTGAAGAAAACGCAAGGGCCCTCCGGGCGGTCTTCGCCGGTACCGGCAAGCCCGCCCACCACGACGCGATCGCCGCCACCGCCGGCGCAATGTTCTATCTCAATGGCACTACCGATTCCATCCACGAGGGCGTCGCGCATGCCGACCAACTCATTAAGGATGGAACCGTCGCCGCATGGCTGAAGAAGCACGAGGAGGCGAACTATGGCTCTGCCGACCGTGCTTGAAGGGATCGTCGCCAAGCGCCGCACGCATCTGCCCGCAATCCGTGAGCGCCTGGCACACGTTGATTTAGCTGCTCTCCCGCGCTCAGAACGTTCCTTCTACGATGCACTCAACGGCACTAACCGTTTCATCATGGAGTGCAAGTCCGCCTCGCCATCACTGGGGCTCATTCGGGAACACTATGAACCTGGGGCCATCGCTCGCGTGTATTCGCGCTACGCCTCAGCCATTTCGGTGCTGTGCGAACCGGATCGTTTTGGTGGCGACTACGACCATCTGCAGACTGTGGCGCTATCCACGCACCTGCCTGTCTTGTGCAAGGACTTCATCGTTGACCCCATTCAGGTCTACGCTGCGCGCTATTTTGGCGCCGACGCCATTTTGCTCATGATGTCGATCGTCGATGACGACACCTACGCGGAACTCAAGCAGCTGGCAGATTCCCTTGGGCTCGATGTCCTTACCGAGGCGATCACCGAAGAGGAGGTCGCTCGCGCCACTGCCTTTGGTATCGACGTCATCGGAATTAACAACCGCAACCTCCACGACCTCAGCATTGATCTCACACGCTCCGAGCGCCTTTCGCACCATGTCCCGTCTGGCAAGGTCATCGTCTCGGAGTCCGGTATTCGCGATAACCAGACCGTTCGCCGCCTGGGATCTCACGCCAATGCTTTCCTCGTTGGCTCTCAGCTCACCGGCGCACCGGACATCGACCGCGCCGCCCGTGAACTCGTCTATGGGCACAACAAAGTTTGCGGTCTTACTACGTGGTCTGCGGCCCAAGCCGCCCGCGCCGCCGGCGCGATCTACGGTGGTCTCATCTTCGAAGAGGAATCACCGCGCAATGTTTCACGTGAAACTGCACTCGATATCATCGCTCATGAGCCCGACCTCAGCTATGTCGCGGTCTCACGCCGCACTGCGGGTTGGGAGGAGTTGGCCATCGATGGGATCTCCGCCTTGCAGATCCACGCGCCTTACCAGGGGAGCACAGAGGCCGAGCTCGAACTCATTGAGTCCGTCCGCGCAGTAGCGGGGGAGCGCCAGGTGTGGCGCGCCATCGATATGACTGCACCCCATGGCCCCACCCTTGCCGCTGCGCTTGCCAACGCCGCCGACATGCTCATCCTCGACTCGGGCGCCGGCGGCACCGGTACCTCCTTCGACTGGACAACTGTCCCGGACGAGGTCAAAGCAAAGTCACTTCTTGCTGGGGGCCTGAATCCAGAGAACCTCACCCAGGCGCTTCGCGTCGGCACCGCCGGATTGGACATCAATTCAGGGGTCGAAGTGAACGGTCGAAAAGACAGTGCACTCATCGCTCAGGCCTTCCATATCATTCGTCACTTTACGTATTAATCCCCAACCCGATCCCTAGCAACAACGCGAGACAAAAGGACTATCATGACCAACGATCAGGACACCAGGGAGACCATTCTTCCCGCCTACTTCGGTGAGTTTGGCGGACAATTTGTTCCCGAATCACTCATCCCAGCACTCGACCAGCTCGAGCACGCCTTCGTCGACGCCCAGAATGACCCGGCCTTCCGCAAGGAACTTGCCGGCTACCTACGGGACTACCTGGGCCGCCCCACGCCGCTCACCGAAGCGACCAAACTTGGCGGAAAGGCACGCATCTTCCTCAAGCGTGAGGACCTCGTGCACGGTGGCGCTCACAAGACCAACCAGGTCATCGGCCAAGCACTCTTGGCTAAGCGCATGGGCAAGACGCGCATCATTGCCGAAACCGGCGCTGGCCAGCATGGCACCGCGACCGCCCTCGCCTGCGCTCTGCTCGACCTCGACTGTGTGATCTACATGGGTGCCAAGGACGTCGAGCGGCAGCAACCCAACGTCTACCGCATGGAACTCATGGGCGCCAAGGTGATTCCCGTGGATTCCGGCTCCGGAACCCTCAAGGATGCAGTCAACGAAGCTCTCCGCGACTGGACCGCCACCTTCCACGAATCCCATTACCTCCTCGGCACCGCAGCGGGACCGCATCCCTTCCCAACGATCGTCCGCGAGTTCCACAAAGTGATTTCCGAGGAAGCCAAGGCTCAAATGCTGGAGCGCACGGGCGGGCTACCGGATGTGGTCGTCGCCTGTGTCGGTGGCGGCTCTAACGCCATTGGCATGTTCGCGGACTTTATCGACGAAGAATCTGTCGAACTCGTCGGCGCTGAGCCTGGGGGAGAAGGACTCGATTCCGGGCACCATGGCGCCACTATCAATAACGGAACCATCGGAATTCTCCATGGCGCCCGCTCCTACCTCATGCGCAATGCCGACGGACAGGTAGAGGAATCCTATTCCATTTCGGCCGGACTCGACTACCCGGGCGTGGGCCCACAGCACGCCCACCTCGCACAGACCGGCCGAGCCACATATGTCGGCATCACCGACGCCGAGGCCCTCGAAGCTTTTCAGCTCCTCAGCCGCCGCGAAGGCATTATCCCCGCCCTCGAATCCTCGCACGCCCTGGCCTATGCGTTGAAACGCAAAGATGAAGACATCACCATTCTCGTTTCTCTTTCCGGGCGCGGTGACAAGGACATCGATCACGTCCGCCGCACGCTCGACGCGCACCCCGAATTCAAGATCACGGAGGACAAATAATGAGCCGCTACGAGAAACTCTTCTCCAGTCTCGCCGCCCGCAATGAAGGGGCTTTTGTCCCTTTCATCATGCTGAGCGATCCCGACCCAGAAACCGCCCTCACCATCGTTCGCGCGGCCGTCGCCGGTGGTGCTGACGCGCTCGAACTCGGCGTTCCCTTCTCAGATCCGGTCGCCGACGGTCCCACGATCCAGGCCTCACACATCCGCGCCCTCGCAGGCGGCGCGACGGTAGATTCTGCCATCGAGCAAATCCGCACAATTCGAAGCGAGTTCCCAGACCTGCCCATCGGCATGCTCATCTACGGCAACGTCCCCTTCACTCGGGGGCTAGAAACCTTCTATGCCGAGTTCCAAGAGGCCGGCGCCGATAGCATTTTGCTTCCCGACGTCCCCGTTCGCGAAGGCGCCCCCTTCGTCGACGCAGCCGACCGAGCAGGAATCGATCCCATCTTCATCGCACCCGCACAAGCCTCCGGGAAGACCCTCAAGGGCGTAGCGAAGTACTCCAAAGGCTACATCTACGCGATCTCGCGCGACGGCGTCACCGGCACCGAGAAGGAATCGGAGACGCGCGGGCTCGATGAAGTAGTGAGCAACGTGAAGCGTTTTGGTGGGGCACCGATTCTCCTCGGCTTCGGAATTTCGACTCCCCAACACGTCGCGGACGCTATCGACGCCGGTGCAGCCGGCGCGATTACAGGATCCGCGTTAACAAAGATCGTTGACGCACACCTTGACGAAGATAATCGACCCACCGAGATGCTCGCTGCTGCAGTTACCGACTTTGTCTCGAAGATGAAAGCTGCCACTAAGCCCACCGAGCCCTAGTCAGGCCTCATCTGCACTTTGCCGGGTAGCGTTTCGGGCAACGATAGCTAAAAGTGAGATGTCTAGCGACCTAGAGCAGTCCGCCTCCCGACGGCCTCTTTCATCACGCTGCGCGCCACCGCGCACCCCGATGGAAGGGGCCGTTTCACGTGAAACCGTGCCCTAACCGAGTGCACAGGCAGTGAGCCTATCGGTGCCGAAATAAGCGACGGCCAATAAACCTCAGTCCACTTTCCCCATATGACTCCTTAATTCTCTGTGAGCTTCTCGATGCTTTCGCAGGCTAAGTGCTTAGAAGGGGATATCGTCGTACCCATTCGAGTAGCGTTCCGCAGGGTCCGTCTTGTCGAATATTTCGACCATCTCTCCGCCGTCCACCTCAACTTTCAAAGCTCGCGCCTCTTCGTGCATCTTGCGACGGTGCGCAACCACATCTTCCGCAATGGTCCGGGCCCACACCTTCGAGGCTGGTGCCAACGGGCCGGTTGCCTCAGTTACGGCCCAAGTTCCGTCCTCGTACAACCACACAACGTCACCAGTAACCGGGTCCAGGATGTAGAACGCCCGTCCATCTGTTTTCATGTTGTGGTGATGCTGGCAAAGAGCAACCAAGTTTGAGGCATGCGTTTGGCCGCCATCGGAATAGTTAATCCGGTGGTCCAGCTGACATATCCATGCCGGACGATTACATCCGGGCGCACGACAGGTACCATCGCGCCCCTCGACATACTTTCGGGTAAAATCAGAAGGCTGATAGCCATCGCACGGTCCTGGAGCTTCACTAAAGTCCCGCGTCACTGTTTTCGACGCTGGAACCCCCTCGCCGGTCCACCCATGTCCCTGCACGTAGATTGGAGCCCCCTCCACGTCAGTAGCTTTGTATTCATGTACGACGACCTTTCCCGCCTCAGGCTGAATCTTGCCCGTAATGAGTAGAATCAAGGCATCCGCCATTGAAACGTCATGCTCTTTGGCGGCAAGCTTAATAGTCTCGTGGATTACGACGCCGACCTTGCTGTCTACCTCAAGCTCAATCGACGCACGCTCTCCCCGAGTAAGAAGCGAGTAGCGATTCTTTTTCCGCTTGTCCCGGAACTCGATTGAATCATCCAAGACTTTGGCGATGTCTCGCACTTTTCGCCGAATCTTTTCAGCACTGGGGAAGACCTGGTTCGGTTTAGTCGGCGTTAGCCACGCCGAAAGTTGACTGTCAATTTCGGCGACCACCGATGAGAGAGGGTTCCCGAGTTTTGCCATTACCTGATCGATAGCGACCAGGGCGTGCATATCGAGCAAGAACTCAGCATCTTGCAGAACCTTTACTTTCGGCAACTCACTGAGACGGATTAATCCCATGACATTCCGCGCCACATGCGCAGGAGACTTTCCTGTCTTTTGCCCTATACGCAAAAAGGCAGTATCTGAATCGGCATCGAGCGGCGGTTGGACACTAGACCAAAACTCGTACTCTATTCGCCGCATGAGTTGGCCCGCCATGCATTCTGGATCGTGCGGGTTTGAGTGAGAAAAGTACGCAGTAGGTACTGACGTTGAAGAGTTTGTTGTGGTTCCCACGGGTAGCTGCACCCCTAAACTAGCCGAACAATTACGTTCCCCACTCCCACCTATAGAATACATGTTCTATAGGTTTCCCGCAAGAGTTGCTTTACTTTTCACCGAGGCCTTTGATGGCAAAGTGCGCAATCGGTAGACCACGAAGTTTTCGCCAAAATAAACAAAATCCCCCTCCCAGAGCCAGAGTCCGAGTTAGCGATCTAGACCTATAGACCAGAGATAGAAAGCAGGCTAGGGAGGGGGAAACGTCCAGCGTTTCACGTGAAACTTATGCCGTTGCAGGCTCCTCGTCGGCAGCCGCAGCGTCTGACTCGGCCTCAAGGCCGTCAATCTTGTCCCGCGCGAAACGATCGACGATCATCGCAATGGCGCCGTCGCCAGTAACGTTTGCTGCAGTACCAACGGAGTCGATTGCAATATAGGCGGCAATCATCAATGCCACCATCGAATCATCAAAGCCCATATTGGCTTGCAACAACCCGACCGCGACCATAACGGCACCACCCGGAACGCCGGGGGCGGCGATCATCATGATGCCAAGCAACAGAATGAAGCCTAGGGCCTTACCCAAATCAGCCTCCATACCCTCAGCCATGAACACAATCGCGAATGCATACAGCGTCAACTTGATCATCGACCCGGAAAGGTGAATCGTCGCGCAAAGAGGAATAACAAAGCCCGCAACAGGCTTAGAAATGCCATTCTTCAAAGTCGCATCCAAGGAAACCGGGATCGTCGCCGCCGAAGAAGAGGTACCCAGCGCGGTGAAGTAGGCCGGTGCCATGTTCTTCAGTGCGCTGAATGGATTCTTACCTGCAATGGCACCTGCAATGACGTATTGGAGCACAAGGTAAACCAAGGTCATAACGACTGCAAGCAGAAGAACCTTCGTGAAGGCGACCAACACCGTTCCGATATTCCCGTTCATACCTAGGGAAAGGAACATGCCAAAGATGTAGAACGGCAAAAGTGGGATAACGAAGCCCCAGATCACCTTGATGACAACGTGCTCGAATTCTTTGGCAAGCGCGTAGAGGTTGTCAGATTTCACAGTGGTCATGGCCACGCCGATACAGAAGGACAGCAATAGAGCTGTCATCACCTCAAAAGGTGCAGGCATTTCGACGGTGAAATAGGGTTCGAGAGCACCGGCATCAATGTCGGCGACGTCCGTATTAAGCGTTTGTCCACCCAGCAAAGTGGGGTAGAGGGCCTGGGTCAGGCCATAAGCGACAAGGCCCGCCACAATAGTTGAGCCATAAGCGATGCCTGCAGTAATACCCAGCCACTTACCGGCGCCCCGTCCAAGGCCTGCAATTGCAGGGGCAACAAGGGCGAGAATAAGAACGGGGATGAAGAAGCCAAGGAAGTTTGAAAACAGGCCGTTGTATGTGGCGAAGGCCCTTCCGAACCACTCCGGGGCAAACTGGCTAACGATGATGCCCAAAACTATCGCGACGATAATCTTGAACAACAGAGAGTTGAGAACACTCTTGAATGTCATGATTGAGTCTTTTCTATGGTTGCTACCATGTCGGTTTTCTCGCTCGATGATAAGTACATTAATATCTACCAAGCGACACGAAATGTATATTACAGCAGGATGCGAATAATTTGAACCGGCTTTCTCGCCAGCTAGGAAGCCGGATAGACTAAGAGGCATGCTCGTAGTCGGAATCATTTTCCTCATCTTGGCCGCGGTACTTATTGTCGTCGGTGGCCTTGCCACGCTCCGCAAGCTTCCTGGAAATAGCGTCGTTGGCTTACGTCTCGCGGAAATCCGCACATCTAGAGAAGCCTGGGATAATGCCCATGCTGTCGCGGGCCCGTTCTGGTTCTTGGGCGGCGTCGCTTTAGTATTCGGTGGCATCATCGCATTGCGCGCGGAGGGATGGATGTGGCTTATCCCCGCGCTCACCTTCGTCGTGGCAATCCTCGCGCTATCCATCGGTTCAAACATGGGCGCCCGTGCCTCGTACCTGTGGAACCAGGCGCACAAAGGGGACGAAGGCTGCGGTGATTCCTGCAATTGCGGCGATGGCGGGTGCGGGGGAGAAGCGCCGACTGTCGACGTCTCCGCGGCCCGCGCAGCTGCGGCACGCGCCGATAACGTGGACAAGAATTAACACCTACTTTAAAGCACAGTGGCGTAATCAATCGGTACAAATAACCACCACACACTTTTCGTCACATTCAAATAAATACATTGCTCCGCCAACCATGGAATCCCCCACCATTGGCGGAGCCCTTTTCTTTATCCTGTACCAACACTGAGAAGTGTGCACCAACACCATGGGAGAGCGAGGCGGTGCCGTGACAAGACACGATCTTCGGCGCACCATGGATCCCATGAACAAAGTTACAAACATCCGCACGTTTCGAATCATCGCTGCCGCCGCGCTCAGCCTCAGCATTCTAGGGGCAGGGGCTACTTATGCGCTTTCTAGCGATAACCGCACCGGGCACACCATAGCCGGAACAATCTATAGCGATGTCGGCACAAACTACGGTGCCTATGATTTCAGCGGCAGTAGGGAAGACGAGCTCCCCGTGTGGGATGGCAAACTCAGCTAGCTGCCCACCATCCTCCAGAACACACTCCATCAATCAGATAGAGTAATCAGCATGACAACATGTTCACGCCGTCTCTTCCTGCTTGGTACCGCCACCACTTTTGCCGGGGCTTACCTCGCCGCTTGCGGCAAGGAGCCTTCCGCAGAGATCGCTGCGACAGAAATTCCCGTCGGCTCAGCCATCATTGTGGACAAGGTGATTTTCGCTCAACCCACTGAAGGGGAGTTCAAGGCATACTCCCAGACCTGCCCACACCAGGGCTCCCTCATTACAAAGATTGAAGGCATGACTGCCACCTGCACTAGCCACTACTCCAGCTTTGACCTCAGCAGTGGTGAAGTTACCGGCGGACCCAGCCCCAAACCGCTTACAGAGTACGGCGTAGAAAACAACGGTGGAACAATCAAAAACGTCTCCGCCTAGAGGCTATCCCCGGGGACGCAGGGGCTTGAAAAGATGTTTCACGTGAAACCGTGAGGGGCGTCTAGACTCTCTTCTATGATTGAGCGCCTTAAAAGACTCGACCCCCTCATCATCCTCATCCTCTTCGCCGTCGCAATCGCTATCGTTTTTCCCGCACGCGGAAGCTTTGCAGACGGCTTCGATGTCCTCACGAATATCGCGATCGCCCTTCTCTTCTTTCTTTACGGCGCGCGGCTCTCAACGCGAGAAGCCATCAACGGTATCAAACACTGGAAGCTCCATCTCACCATCCTGGTGTTTACCTTCGTGGTCTACCCAATCATCGGCCTCGCACTCCGCCCACTCACCGCGTTCATTCCAAACGATCTTTACTTGGGAATCCTCTACCTCACGCTCGTACCGTCCACGGTGCAATCATCGGTAGCCTTTACCTCAATCGCCCGAGGAAATGTTCCTGGAGCAATCGTCTCTGCGTCTGCATCAAACCTCGCTGGAGTTCTGCTTACGCCATTGCTGGTCATGGCACTCATGGGCGCCGGAGACGGCATCCATATCGATAGCTCAGTTTTCCTTGAGATTTCTGTCCTTTTGCTCCTACCTTTCGTGCTCGGCCAGCTCACCAGAAAATGGGTAGGAGAACTCGCAGCGAGCAAGGCCACGAAAGTGGTGGACCGTGGCTCCATTGCCATGGTGGTGTATGCGGCCTTTTCGAAAGGAATGATCGACGGGATCTGGGCGACGATTAGCATATGGCAAATTCTTTTTCAGATTGTGTTCTCCACCGCATTCGTTTTCTTCATGCTGTGGTTGACCAAGGTCGTGAGTAAAAAGTTGGGATTCAGCAGGGAAGACATCATCGCTATCCAATTCTGTGGTTCGAAGAAATCCCTGGCCACAGGCCTTCCCATGGCCTCGGTTATTTTTGCCTCCGGTGGTACCTCCTTGGGACTGCTCATCCTCCCGCTCATGATCTACCACCAGGTGCAGTTGATGATCTGCGCGTCTATGGCGGCTCGCTATGCGCGGGTAGAGTGAGAGCACATGAAAAAGCTTTATGTTCGCACCACCATGACTGTTCCTGAGGTCGGCACTGCCATTCACATCGCGGAGCTGGAGGAAATTAACGGCGAGGCCTGCACCATGCTGCGCATGATTGCCCTCGCACCGAATGACGCCATCGTCGGTGCCGCCACGCCAACCGCCTCAGTGGGTGACGCCAACATCCCACAGAGCGTGGTCCCACACCCCGATACCTACGACAAGTACCCCGACATCGACGCCGAGCTTATCGACGCCTTCCAGTTCCACTCCCTGTGGACCGAGGCCATCGCCCTGTACGGGGACTTTTAAAGCACCAGGTTCACTAACACCATGTACACGGCCGTGCCACCGAAGATGGACAAGCCCGAGTTCCGGCGCCACAGGTGCAATACTGCGGTAACCGCTGCGCCGACGAGGGGAGGTATTAGGCTTCCCGTGTCCTGGATCTGACCAAACAAGGTATAGACCACAAGCACCGTCATCACACCCACGGGCATGGTGAATCCCAACATGCTGATGAACTGGCTTCCTTTAAGCGCTTTGACGAACCCGAAGGGCAGCCAACGCAAGAGGACGGTGACTATCCCGACGGGGATCAAAACGGCGAAAATGCTACCGAGGGTTACTCCGTCTGGCATGTCGGCTCCCTCCGCAGAATTAGCGCATTGTCGATACGCGGAGAGAAGTAGCGCACCACCAAGACCACAAAGTAGGCACTCAGCGCCACCATGAGCAGCTGACCGGGAAATAGAAAGCTGGCGAGGATTCCCAGGGCCGCCGCTGACAGGGGAAGGGAGTAATCCTTGTTGTTCTGAAAAGAATCAATCGCGAGCACAATAAACAGGGCAACTAGGGCAAACTCCAACCCCTTCACCGAAGGAGGAATGGCCTGGCCTGCCACCGCACCAATGATCCCGGAACCGACCCATAGGACTTGGCAGTACAGCTGCACGCTAAAAACAAACACGCCACTTGGACGCGAGTTACGGGGGAGGGCCAAGAGCACGGCATAGGATTCGTCGGTAAGCGCGTACGTCGAATAAGCGCGGCCGAGGCGGCTCGAAATCTCATCGCGCGGAAAGGTCAGCCCGTAGAAGATGTGCCGGAAGTTGACCATGAAACCCGTCAGCGCGGCTACGGCGGGCGTCACGCCGCCGGTCACCATGGAAATGGCGAGGAATTCCATCGAGCCAGCGTAAATAATGATGGAAAAGATAGGGGTCCACCACCAGTCAAAACCGGTCTGGACCATGAGCACGCCGAAGGCGAGGCCCAACGGCACCACCCCGACGGCGATGGGCATGCAGGTCCGTATTGCCTTGATGATCTCCGCACGCATGGCAGAGATGTTAGCGCAGAAGAAAAGGACGAGCGCTAATTATCTTCATCGATATAGCGCGGGAAAGTGGCGAACAACGGAAGGGGCATGGCCTGCCTGCGCATGACATCCGACCACGTATCCGTTGACCCCGAGGAGACCACGTCCTGGGGCAGGGCAGGGGACACGTACCACTCACCGCGGTCAATTTCCTCATCCAATTCGCCAGGACCCCACTCGAAGTGACCGGCGAAAAGACGCATACCCTCTACTAATTCGGTGACGGCATCCGGACCGACCCGCAAATCTACGAGAGCCACGCGCGGGGCGAGGCGGCTCAGCGCCGGCTGCTCCTCAATGGTCACGCCCTGTTTCGTCAGCGCCACACCAATGGCCGCCTGCTGATTGTGCGGACCGCCGATGTAGAGGGCCTGCGGCTTAGCCACCACTGGTAGCCACTCCGGCATGACATTGAAAACAGCGACTTCGGAGCGCTTAGTCAGGTCCACACCATAGGTCCGCCCCGCATGCTGCTCGGTGATAAGGATGACGGAGCGATTGTAATGGGGCGCGAGGACGTCGGGAGCCGCCACAAGGAGCTGGCCAGGGGCGGGATCGTTGCGCTCGAGGGCGTTGAAAAGTCTGTCTGCGTACATCCCTATCTAGAATTCCACCACTCGCGCAGCTTCGCAATAGCAACCTCGCGCTCCAGCGGGCCTTCCTCGAGGCGCAGCTCCTTGAGATAAGACCAGGCCTTGCCTACCTCGGGACCAGGTTCAAGGCCGAGGATCTCCATGATCTCGTTGCCATCGAGATCTGGGCGCACGCGCGCCAAGTCTTCCTTGGCCGCGATATCCGCGATGCGTTCCTCCAGCTGGTCATATGTGCGTTGGAGGCGGCGGGCCTTGCGCTCATTGCGGGTAGTGCAGTCTGCGCGCACAAGCTTGTGCAGACGCGGGAGTAGATCACCGGCATCGGTGACGTAGCGGCGCACAGCAGAATCGGTCCACTGGCCATCGCCGAAACCGTGGAAGCGCATGTGCAGGTAGACCAGCTGGCCGATGTCCTCGGTCGTAGCCTTGGGGAACTTCAGCTTGCGCAGGCGCTTGCGGGTGAGCTTCGCGCCCACTACCTCGTGATGGTGGAAGGTGACCTTGCCGTCGGTGGTGTCGCGGGTATCCGGCTTGCCAATGTCATGGAGCAGCGCCGCCCACCGCAGAATCAGGTCGGGACCGTCCTCTTCCTGCTCCATGGCCTGGCGCAGTACTGTCAGCGAGTGCGCGTACACGTCCTTGTGCTGCGCGTGCTCGTCGGGGGCCATGCGCAACGCCGGGATCTCCGGAAAAATATAATCCGCAATACCGGAGTCAACGAGCAGGTCAATGCCCTTCCACGGCGCGACACCGCAGATGAGCTTATTGAGCTCCACCTGTACGCGCTCTACGGTGATGCGCTGGATTTCAGCAGCCATGTCGATCATGGCGCCGCGCACACGCTGGGCGACGTCAAACTCCAACTGCGCCGCAAACCGCGCAGCACGAAGCATGCGCAGGGGATCATCGTGGAAAGAAATCTCCGGCGCATCCGGGGTATCGAGGATGCGGTTCGCTAGGTCCGCGAGTCCGCCCATCGGATCGTGGAATTCACGGGTGCCGTCCGGGCGCAGCTCGATGGCCATGGCGTTGACCTTGAAATCGCGGCGCACGAGATCGCCCTCGAGGGTATCGCCGTACATGACCTCGGGGTTTCGGGACTGCCCGTCATAACTATCGGAACGGAAGGTCGTGATCTCAATCTGCTGGCCCTTATAAGCCGCCGAGACCGTACCGAAGTCAATGCCGGTATCCCACACAGTCTCCGCCCACTCTTCAAGAATGGAATAGACCACGTCGGGCCGAGCCGGAGTGGTGAAGTCGAGATCGTTGCCCAAACGGCCAAGTAAGGCATCGCGGACGGAGCCGCCGACGAGATAGAGGGGGGCGTCGTGAAGCGCAAAGCGCTCCACCAGGCCGCTTAAGAGGCCACTGAGCCGGCTGACGGTAGCGTCAGCGCGGGCAAGAACGCCGATTAGCTGAGTGTCCTGAAAATTCACGGATCGAAGTCTACTACGATTAGCAGGGATGACTAAGAACACGCCAGGGTCCAAACGCCGCCGCCGGCGGGGCGCGGGCCACCGGAACCACCGCACGGGACGCCCCCAGCGCACGTCCACCAACCGCATGACCACGCGGGATGAGACCTCCGCCGGCGGACTTGTCGTGTCCGGATTGGCGGAAGCCGTCGACGAAAACGGCAACGTGGACCTGTCCCAGATCTATGTGGCACTCATCGGCAGGTTGGACCGCCGCGGGCGCCTGCTGTGGTCCATGCCGAAGGGGCATGTGGAAAATGGCGAAGCCAAAGAGCTCACCGCTGAGCGCGAGGTCTGGGAAGAAACAGGAATCCACGGTAAGGTCTTCGCGGACCTCGGCATGATTGATTATTGGTTCGTCTCCGATGGGGTGCGCATTCACAAAACAGTGCACCACCACCTTTTGCGTTTTGTGGACGGCATCATGAATGACGAAGACCCGGAGGTCACAGAAGTGTCCTGGATCCCAGTCTCCGAGCTCATCGAGCACTTGGCCTATGCGGACGAGCGCAAGCTGGCTCGCATTGCCCACGACCTCCTCCCGGATCTCGCGCGAAAGGAAGCTGCCGCAGGAAAGGCGACCCCACGGTGAGGTGGCGCGCAGCGGCGGCCATCGCGGCGCTGGCGGTGGGCTGCGCCGTCCCCGTGGCCCAGGCACAAACTCCCGACACTGGGATTACTGACTCCCACTATTGGCTCGGCTCCCGCGGTCCCGACGAGCTGGAGCTCAGCCTACTTAGCGCAACGGAGGCGCGGGTAGGGGAGACGCTCGAGCTACAATTGCGCATCCATAACCCAACCGAGAGCGCCGTTGATGATTTGCAGATAACCTCCCGGCGCAGCACTGCCGTGAACTCCACCACCCAGGCACGCCAAGAGCTCGCTGCGGGATCCTTTCCTTATTATGGGGCGACACTCGGCGCGGGAAAGCTTGAACCGGGGGAGAGCCGCGAGCTGACCGTGGAGGTTCCCACCGCATTGGGCAAAGACTCCACGCTGGCCATCACGGAACCTGGCGCCTACCCGCTCCTGTTCACGCTCACCGGCACCCGCGACGGCCAGGCGGCCAGTTTCGCGGAGGAGCGGACAATCCTGGATTTCCAAGGAGAAGAATCGGCTCCCGAAGACGAGAGCGAGCATTCCTTTTCGCTGGTCTATCCTGTCACCGCCGAGGTAGACGTGGTGCCGGGAGATACCGGTGGCGAGGAGCTCATCTTAGAAAGCGAGCAGCTGGCTGAACAGCTCTCCCCGGGCGGGCGGCTCGATCAACTGCTCGACGCCTACCTGCAGCATGATCTGCACGGTTCCGGCTGCATGGCTTTGGACCCCGCGCTTGTCGACGCCGCCGACCGCATGTCCGCCGGCTACACCGTCAACGAGACGCGCCCCTCTACCGCCAAACACCCCACTCGCCTGCGTGATTCCTGGTTTAACAGCGCCGATTCCGATCGCGGCACGCCCGGCGCGGGTTCCCGGGACGCCGCCGCATGGCTGCAGAAGCTCACACAGGTCGACTGCCGCATGCTCATGCCGTGGGCCAACGCAGACACCGATGCCGTGGCCAAAGTGGGCAATGAGTGGCTCACCCACGAGGCCGTAGAGCAAGGCACAGACACCATCGAGCGCATCCTCGGCGCCCCGCTCAGCACGCAGCTCACCGCGCCGGCCTCTGGGACGAGCGAGCATGCGATGTCCGTTCCGCTGTTGGTGGCGGATAATTCCGAGTGGGTAGGCAAGGCCGCCACCTTTGATGCCTCCCTCGGCGCACTCTTGGCCCAAACCGGATCGAAGCCGCAGACCACCGGGTACTCCAACCCGGAGCTGCGCTACGACTTTTCGATCGATTCGGAACAGGCGAGGGCACTGACGGCGGGGGCGTCGATAAGCGTGGCGTCTGCACAAGAGGAGACCGTGGCCAAGCTGCCGAATTACCAGGACCCTGCCGCCGCACGTGCGGTGATGGAAGCAGCGCAGCGGCTCCTCGATTCTGGGCGCCTCGAACCCCGCCCCGTTACCGCGCTAGAGGTGGAGGAGGGCAGTGGGAGTCCCGGCAGCCCCTACCCGGACCCTTCAGCCTTTCACGACGCCGAGATCACACAGGTAACACAGCAGGCGCGCTATACCGACGAGTTGATGTCCATCATGGTCAACGACCCCGGTATTGCCATGACGCGCTACGACTTCACGGCACCTTTGCGCCACGATCTGCTCACGGCGCTCAGCGCGACCGGCCGCTCCAGCCTGCACGGCTTTCCGACTTCGGTGAAGCAAAGCCGCTCCCGCCTAGAGAAGAACGCGGATATGCTTCGCGAGCTGCGCGCCTCCGTATCCCTCATCCCACCGGGCAACGTGTATACCCGCGTCTCAGAGTCATCGCCGCTGCTCATCGTGGCGGAAAACGGCCTGCCACTGCCTGTCGACGCCCACCTGGCTTATGACGCCCCCGACGGCGCCACGTTGAACACGCAGAACATGATTCACATCCCGGCCAAGGGATCCATTACCGTGTCCATGACCGCTGACCTGCCTAGCAACGCTGACCAGACGTCGCTGCGCCTGTGGCTTGCAACACCATCTGAACACCTCATTTCGGATCCCATCGACATCACGGTGCAGACGCGTGCCGGTATCGTTAGCGTCTATGGAGTCGGCGCGATCGCCGCGCTCGCCCTCGTCCTAGCTGCCCTGTTCCGTCTGGGTAAGCGGAAGAAAAAGAAGTCTCACGGATAGTTTTCTCTATGACACATGAACCTATGTCTGGTGCCCGTCGCCGCATTGTCACGCCCTCGCCGCCGGCACCGGTCCCGGAAAAGCGCGCGCCGAGCGGCGTCGTTGCTGTCGACGACGAACTCGAGGACCGTTCGGGACTGAAGGGCAAGTCTGCCTCGGCCCCGAGTGAGTCCGGCGGCGAAAAGAACTCCGACGGCGCCGTCGTCCGCGCCACCGGTTCCATGGCTATCGCCACGTTGATTTCCCGCATCACGGGATTCATTCGCAACGTGCTCATCGGCTCGTCGCTTGGCCCAGCGATTTCCTCCGCCTTTACCACGGCGAACCAGCTGCCCAACCTCATCACGGAGATTGTGCTGGGTGCGGTGCTGACCTCACTCGTGGTTCCGGTGCTGGTGCGCGCGGAAAAGGAAGATGCCGACCGCGGCGAGGACTTTGTCCGGCGCCTCTTCACACTGGCCTTCTCCCTGTTGGCCACGATCACGGTGCTTTCCTGTATTTTTGCCCCGCAGTTAACGCGCATGATGTTGCCGGAAGACGGCGAGGTCAATGCCGTGCAGGCGACCTCCTTTGCCTACTTGCTGCTGCCACAGATCTTCTTCTACGGACTCTTCGCGCTCTTCCAAGCGGTGCTCAACACCAAGAATATTTTTGGGCCGGGCGCGTGGGCACCGGTGGTCAATAACATCATCTCGATTTCGGTGCTCGTGGCCTACCAGCTGGTGCCGGGCAGTCTGCATCCCGATGCACCCTCGCCGATCACGGACAGGCACGTGCTGCTCCTAGCCCTAGGCACCACGGCGGGCGTGGTCGTGCAATGCCTCATCCTCTTCCCTTATCTCAAGAAGGCAGGCATTAACCTCAAGCCGCTGTGGGGCCTGGATGACCGCCTCAAGCAATTCGGTGGGATGGCCATGGCAATTGTGGCCTATGTGGCGATTTCCCAGTTGGGTTACGTCATCACCTCCCGCGTGGCGGCGCATGCGGATGAAGGCGCGCCCTTTACCTACCAGCAGGCCTGGCTGCTTCTGCAGGTGCCCTATGGCGTCATCGGCGTCACGCTACTCACCGCAATTATGCCGCGTCTGTCCCGCAACGCCGCGGACGGTGACGTCAAGGCCGTGGTTCGGGATCTCACGCTCGGCACGAAGCTGACGTTTATCGCCCTGATCCCGATCGTCATCTTCATGACGGGCTTCGGTATCCCGATTGCCCGCGGCCTCTTCCAGTACGGAGCCTTCGACGCCGACGCGGCCGAGCTGCTCGGCCTCACGCTGAGCTTCTCCGCCTTTACCCTCATCCCCTACGCCCTCGTGTTGCTGCACCTGCGCGTGTTCTACGCCCGCGAGGAAGCGTGGACACCCACCTTCATCATCGCCGGCATCACGCTAACCAAGGTGGTGCTCTCCCTCTTGGCCCCACACGTTGCGGACTCCCCGGAGCGCGTGGTCATCCTGCTGGGTACTGCCAACGGCTTCGGCTTCGTGGCCGGCGCGGTGATCGGCGGCTTC
>QWCJ01000382.1_pt1 | contig 43795 bp, 29 predicted proteins | sample 1972501 | NCBI WGS metagenome assembly QWCJ01 (sample SAMN09866711, study PRJNA288562) | Human vaginal metagenome isolate term2_vaginal, whole genome shotgun... | isolation source: vagina | host: Homo sapiens | place: USA: California
CCCTAAGTAGCACTATCCGGACGGATGACCAGACCAAGATGAGATAGACAAAGACCTTTGCAAAATGGTCTTTCGCCAAAAAACCTGTGCTTTTTCGGCGGAGACCTTGCAGAATGCCCCAGATGCAAGGAACTGAGAGTGAGGGCGAAGGGAGTGTGCTCACGCACATGACCAAGCCCGAATCTCGAAAGTGACGCCGCAGATGGGGTGTTATGCAAAGGTCTCAGACAACATATCCCCATTGAAGCGAGAGTATGAGGAAAACTAAGCTTTGTTTCCCCCCTACTCTTGCTTTATACGGCACACTACAGAGAGCCCCGCACTGACACTCGGTCCGTGCGGGGCTCTCCTTGTATTATGGTCGGCTTATGTACCGACGACAGGGGGTGCTAATTACTTAACAGCCTGCTCTGCCTCCTTAGCGGTCTTAGCTGCCTGGAGGCTGTCAGCCTTGTCAGCTGCCTCATCAACAACCTCCTTAGCCTGGTCAGCCTTCTCGTCGATCTGCTCCTTGAGGGCGTCAGCCTTCTGGTCGATCTGCTCCTTAGCCTGGTCAGCGTTCTGCTGGTTCTCAGTCTTGTTGCAAGAAGCAAGACCCATCATCATACATACAGCGGCAGCGCTGATAGCGATAATCTTCTTCATAATTCTAAATCTATCTTTTAAGTGTGTAAAATATTGCCTATACTCGGGGGCAAAGTTACATCTTATTTTTAATTGAGCAAACTCTCCTCCGAGAAAACCTCGCAATCTCTGTCTGGATCAGCCTTTTGAGCATCGCACGAAAGGGTCCTAAAGGGGGCTAAAGGGTCCCAACCCCCTCCGAGAAGGCATAGCAACCGGCAACAAATGATAACACTTCACCGAGGAGACCGATCAAACCTATGTCCCTACATCCCATCATAGTAGTATAAGGAGACCTTTGCATAATACCCCATCTGCGGCGTCACTTTCGAGATTCGGGCTTGGTCATGTGCGTAAGCACACTCCCTTCGCCCTCACTCTCAGTTCCTTATTCTGCAAAGTCCCTGCCGAGAAAGCGGTGCTTTTTCGGCGAAAGACCATTTTAAAGGTCTTATAAGAGAATCAGCATTATGAAACAGATTATCACCTACCTCAGAGTCCATATCCTCCTTCTGCTCCTTATCATAGGGGCTGCACCGGTCGTCCTGCAGGCGCAGGATCTGAGCGGATCCACGTGGAGGTCCACCTTTGACCACACCGGGGCCAAGGGGTACATCTCCTACCACTTCACCTCGGCACAGGCCGGATACTACGAGTACAGCGTGAAGTCGATCTTTAAGGACTACAAGGGTCGGGGAGACTTCACCTACAGCACCGATGATGGGCGACGCTACATCATCTCCGACGTCGACCACCCCGATGACCCCGACTACAAGACTCAGGTGCAGATCAGCGGACAGCTGCTCACCCTCTCGATGCCCCCACGGGTGGAGCAGATGGTGGAGGGCTCCCCCGGCTTTGTCCGTAAGATCCTGGACGAGTACCTCAGCGATATGCTGTCGCTGCAGCGTCAGGTGATGCCATAAGCGGGAGTTAAGATAGATCCCGAGAGAAGATTGTGGTACCTTTGTCCCCGTGATGAAGAAGGGAGAGAAAACTATATCGGTACTGACTATGACCCTGCTATGCGGAGCGCTGTTGCTCCTCATGGCAGGTTCGCCTCACGATAGCGAGGAGGCTCAGACCTCGGCAGCCGATACCATACTTGTAGCGCACACAGACAGCTGTCGGGTGATCTATGACCGGCTGGGGCTGAGTGCCTGGGTGGAGGAGGAGGCATTTCGCAAGGCCTACGACGGCTACTGCCGGATCAAGGATCGGAAGAAGGAGGTGCTCACGCTGATCGACTTCACGAAGCCGTCCAATGAGGAGCGGCTCCTTGTGCTGGACATGGCGGAGGGGAAGCTCCTCTTCCACTCCCTCGTCGCCCATGGGCGCAATAGCGGCGACCTCTACGCCACCCGATTCTCCAATCGCCCCGAGAGTCATCAGAGCTCGCTGGGGCTCTACCTCACCGAGGGGACCTACACCGGCAAGAATGGCTACTCACTTCGGCTCAATGGTCTGGAGAAGGGGATCAATGACAATGCCCTCGCCCGTGCGATCGTGATCCACGGCGCCGCCTACGCCGACCCGTCCGTCTGCCGTGGTGGTCGGCGACTGGGGCGCAGCTGGGGTTGCCCCGCCCTACCACCGGCTCTCAACCGCCCGATCATCGACACCATCAAGGGCGGCAGCGTGCTCTACATCTACGGTGAGAGTCGCGATCATCGCTCCTGACCGCCCTCCTGTTCGCCATAGGGAGCTACCCTCCTCAGTCTCCCCACCATACAATCGTCCTCGACCCTCCCTGGGACTACTATCGGTATTAGCGAATACTAATACCGGTAAAAGAAAACACTAATACCGATATTAGTCGCGCCTAATATCGGTATTAGTGTTTTCGCTCTGGCGGGGGCTTTTTTTATGTCACTCGATCACCACGACGAGCGAGTTGCGGAGAGGTGCCCAGTCGTAGACAAACTTGGCGTGGCTGGAGGCATTGCGGACACACATATGGGAGCGCGGCGTGGTGCCAAGGCTGGGGCTCCACTCGCGGATCTTGCCGTGAGGGTCATTGACCGGCACCCCGTGGATATAGGCCCCGCAGCAGAAGCGGCTGGCATAGGGCGCAAAGCCGGCAATCGTTGAGCTGCCGTCGCCGGTGTAGTACATCTTGGGTTTCTTCTCCTGCAGGAGGTAGATCCCGAGCGGCGTAGCGCGTGCATAGGGCGGTCGCTTACGGCCGGTGGTGGCGGGGTTGACACTCCTGACGAGCCACTGCCCACGAGACTCGCGCTCCACGGTGAGGATGTTTTGATTATTTCGGTCGACGAAGATGACGTGGTCAAAGAAGACACTGTCCGGCAGCAGCTCGAGGTACTTCCGCTTCACCATATACTCCCCCTCGTCGTGTCGGGCAAGGAAGATGTGGTAGAAGGAGCCAACGGAGTCAATGACGTGGACGAGTGAGCCGTCCTGAGTATAGCGGACCGGCTGGAGCGTGTCGCTTAGCTCGTAGAGTGCCGCCGACTGATAGCGCTCGACCCCATACTTGTCGGTCACGTGCTTGTACTCGTTGCGGTGGAAGTCCTTGATCGTCGGTGACTCACCATTCTTATTCTGCCGATTGGCGACCACCGCCCAGCGGTTCGCCTCCTCGTAGAGACTCTCGATGTAGGCAAGTCGCTCGCGCACCTGGTCATACTGCACCACACGGAAGGTATCTCGGTAGTCGTAGACGGAGTCGAGGTGGTACTCCTCATAGAGCAGCTCCTCCCGCAGGCTTATGTCTGCCGCCGTGAGGGGCTGCTGCTCCTCCGGCTCCGGAGCAGCGACAATACTATCTGTAGCCGGCACGCTATCGGCCACCGTCTCAGCACTCACCCCACCCCTTCCGCAGGAGAGGAGAAGTAGCAGGAGGAGCGACAGGGATGGCAGGGTTAGGGATCGTCTATTCATTATGTATGGATGATACGATTGGGAATGGTGAGACAAGATAATCAAAATCCATCGTCTATGGGTACCTTTGTCCTGACTATGGGACAGAAACTAACTATGGAGGAGATGGGACGGCTCTCGCCGGAGGAGTACTCCGCAGCGCCTAAGTGCCCCATCCTCGTGATACTGGACAACGTGCGGAGTCTGCTCAATGTGGGGGCGGTCTTCCGGACCGCCGATGCGCTGAGACTGCGGGGCATCGTCCTCTGCGGCATCACCGGTAAGCCGGGCCACGCCGACCTACACAAGAGCGCCCTCGGTGCAGAGGAGACGGTCGACTGGAGCTACTGCTCCGATACCCTTGATGCGGTGCGGCAGGCGCGCGAGGAGGGCTATCTTATCCTCTCCGTGGAGCAGGCGCACGACAGCATCTTGCTCCCTGATGTGGCAAAGGTGATCAACACCGACCGCCCCACCGCCCTCATCCTCGGGCATGAGGTCCACGGCGTACAGCAGGCGGTGGTCGATGCCTCGGACCACTGCATCGAGATCCCACAGTACGGCACCAAGCACTCGCTCAATGTCTCTGTCGCTGCCGGCATCGTCCTCTACACCATATCACAGCTCTACCGATGAGACGCACAGCCCTTATCATCGTCGCCGCTGGGCGGGGGGTCCGCATGGGCGCTCCGCTGCCCAAGCAGTACCTCCCTCTGGAGGGGCGACCGATCATCGCCCATACGGTGCAGGCAGCATCCTCCCTCCTCACTCCGGGCGATCAACTGATCCTCGTAATCCCTCCCGATGACAACGAGAGGGTCCGCACCCTGCTGGAGGAGTACTGCCCGGGCGTCTCCCTGACGCTGGTGCATGGAGGTGCGACACGTGGGGAGAGCGTGCTCCACGGATTGAGAGAGGTGTCGGAGGAGATCAAGCTGGTGGCGATCCACGACGGGGTACGCCCGATCCTCAGGCGGGAGATGTGGGACCGGCTGCTCGCTGCGATGGAGGGCAGCGAGGCGGTCGTCCCGGTGACTCGCCCCACGGACAGCCTCCGGATGATCACCCCGGACGGGGGCAGCACTGTCCTCGACCGAAGCCTCGTCCGCTGCGTGCAGACACCGCAGCTCTTCACCCGCGAGGCGATCGTCGCCGCCTACGAGGCGGAGGGCGACACGGCCCAGACGGATGACGCCGGGCTCTACAGCCTCCACACCGGACGCAGTCCGCTCCTCGTCGAGGGCGACCCGGACAATCTCAAGATCACCACCCCCCGCGACCTCGCCCTCGCCTCCCTGATCCTTCGAGACGAGCTATAGTCTCTTATTGATTTTGTGACTATATTTGCGGTAGTAGGTAGCACCATCAACACCTGTGAACTATGGGACATGTATTTGAAAGCCTGAAGGAGTATCTCAAGACAGCCTCTGAGGAAGAACTGCAAGAGGACTGGAGTGCGCTGGATCACCTCAATGAGGTGGGGGCAGATGCCCTTGCATATGCCAGTCAGATCCAGCTGACACAGGGTCTTGACCTAAGTGAACCGGATCGTCAAGAGGAAAAAGGACACTCTTTTTCCTCCAACGACATGAATTACTTAGCAGCATAAGCAATGGCAGGACAAGGCAAAGCCGCAACATTCACACTCAAGTCGTATCGGTTTCTCCAAGTCTCAATGGACTTTGAGACCCAGGAGGGTGCGACACTGAGCGTCTCCTTTGACCCCAATGGAGAATACTGCAAAGCCACCGGTGAGTACAAGCTACGACTGATCACAAGAGTCTCATCGGAGGAAAAAGAATTCATCTCCACAACACTCCAAGTGGTTTTTGGATTTACCGAGCCCATAGAGCTATCCGAGATACCGGACTTCTTCTACCCAAATTGTATGGCAATCGTATTCCCCTACGTCCGGTCATTCCTAAGCACACTGTCTCTTCAGGCTAACGTCCCACCAATTATCCTTCCGATCATTAATTTCTCTGACCTTCAGGGAGTCCTCAAGCGCAATACAAAAGAGTTGAAGTAAGTCGTCTGCGGACTAAGATGACACCTATATACCAGACTCTGGAGGACAGAGGAAATAGAGAAGAGGTTGCTATCCACGGGCCCTACTTATGCCGACCTGTGGGCGATAATGGGGAGAAGAAGAGTGGAACCAGAGAGCCTTGGATGGGCGAAGGGTACTACTTTTGGGACACGCGTATAGAGGATGCCAAGTGGTGGGGAGAAGAGATCTATGGGGACTCTCGATACATCATAGGCAGGACAAGCTTTGACGAGCAGTCAGAGCTACTCTTCGATACAGTGGGGCGTATGGCTGACTTGGACGACTTCCTTAAGTGCATCCGCCTGCTCCGTGACACCTTTCACCCCGACAAATTGACCATCCCTTTTGTCATAGCGTTTCTGAGGAGAGCGGCAGACTTCCCATACAAGGCGATCAGGATGTGCCCCAGCCCGAGGAGATCCTCTTCCGATCCCGATGAAGCCATAGAGTACCCGGGAGGAAAAGCAACGCTACTCATACTAAGGAGGGTCCAGATCTGCTTTTTTGACAAAACACTCCTCACAGAGCCTTTCGTCATAGTCTATCCGGATGAGACCGATCTATCCGGTAGCCAAAGTGGCAAGAACCTATAGTCATAACCCCATGGCACGACCCGGAGACGGCACCTTGCTCGGCAGCGACCTCACCTACCTGACCGGGGTCGGGGAGCGGCGCGCCCATCTGCTGGCCGGCGAACTGTCCCTCCGCACGCTGGAGGATCTGATCCTCTACTTCCCCTACAAGTACCTCGACAGGACGCAGATCTACCCCATCAGCCAACTCTCCACCGGGCTGGCGTACGTCCAGCTGAGAGGGCGCATCGTCAGCCTCGAGCAGGAGGGGCAGGGACACCGCAAGCGACTGAAGGGCTACTTCAGCGACGGCACCGGGATGGTGGAGCTGGTATGGTTTAATAGCATCTCCTACTGGGTCCGCACCCTTCGTCAGGACACGGACTACATCCTCTTCGGTCAGCCCAAGGCCTTCAAGGGCGTGATCAGCATCACCCACCCCGACATCGAGGTGGCGAGCAAGGCGGGGGAGAGCGTCGGGAGCTTTTTCCCCCTCTACCACACGTCAGAGCGGATGAAGCGCTCGGGGATGGATAGCAAGGCACTCTCGGGTGCCGTCCGTAGGGCATTTGACCGGGTGCAGGGGCAGATCCCCGAGACCCTCCCCGGCTACTTCCTGAGTCAATATGGGCTGATGCCGAGGGCTCAGGCGCTCTACGCCATGCACTTCCCCACTGACTCGGCACAGCTGGAGGCGGCACAGCGGCGGCTCAAGCTGGAGGAGCTCTTCTACCTCCGCCTCCGGATGCGTCTGATCCACGCCGAGCGGCAGGCAGAGAGTGGCGGCTTCGTCCTCGGACCGCTGGGGGACCACTTCATGACCTTTTATGAGCAGGGGCTCACCTTTGAGCTCACCGGGGCGCAGAAGCGCGTCCTCAGGGAGATCCGCGAGGACGTCACCTCGGGACATCAGATGAACCGCCTCCTACAGGGCGATGTGGGCTCGGGGAAGACGGTCGTGGCGCTCCTCGCGATGCTCCAGGCGGTGGACAGCGGCATGCAGGCCTGTATGATGGCACCGACGGAGATCCTCGCGCAGCAGCACTACAATACCCTCACGAGGATGCTCCGAGGACAGAAAACATCCGTCGCCCTCCTCACCGGGTCGATGCGGAAGCGGGAGAAGGAGCGGATCACCGCCTGCGTGGAGGCGGGCGAGGTGGATATCCTCGTCGGCACCCACATCCTGATCGAGGACTACGTCCGCTTCCACGCCCTCGGCATGGCGGTGATCGATGAGCAGCACCGCTTCGGCGTCTACCAGCGGAGCCGGCTCTGGGAGAAAAACCCCGCCCTCCACCCCCACATCCTCATCATGAGCGCCACCCCGATCCCCCGCACGCTCGCCATGACAATGTACGGCGACCTTGACGTCTCGGTCCTCGATGAGCTCCCCCCGGGGCGCACGCCCATCAAGACCAGCTTTGCCCTCGAGAAGGACGTGGTGGAGGTGCGGAAGTTCCTCCATATGCAGCTCCGAGAGGGTCGGCAGGTCTACATCGTCTATCCGCTCATCGAGGAGAGCGAGAAGAGCGACCTGAAGTCGCTTGAGGAGGGGTACGACGAGACAAGGAGTATCTTCCCCTCCTATCAAGTGGGGATGGTGCACGGGAAGATGAAGGCAGCGGACAAGGAGGAGGAGATGCGGAGGTTTGCCGCCGGCGAGACGCAGATCCTCGTAGCTACCACGGTGATCGAGGTGGGGGTGGATGTGCCCAATGCCACAGTGATGGTGATCACAGCGGCGGAGCGCTTCGGTCTCTCGCAGCTGCACCAGCTCCGCGGGCGTGTCGGGCGAGGCGATAAGCAGAGCTACTGCATCCTCCGTGTGGGACCCAAGGCGGGCGCCACCTCGATGAAGCGGATCCAGGTGATGTGCGACAGCACGGACGGCTTCTACATTGCCGAGCAGGATATGGCGCTGCGGGGCTATGGCGAGCTGGAGGGGACGCAGCAGAGCGGCACGGCGATGAACCTCCGTGTGGCGGATCTCAGCCGAGATGTGACCGCCGTCACCTTTGCCGCCCGGCTGGTCGACTGGCTCCTCAAGGACGACCCCACGCTCTCCAAGGAGATCAACGCGCCCATCCGCACCACCCTCGCCGAGCTGATGACCGATGCCCCCGACTGGGGCCAGATCAGCTGACCCTCCATGCACCACCGGCAGACTACGACCGCCCTCTTCTCCCGTCTCTATCACTTCATATTACGTCGGTGAGGGATGAGCCTTGAATAAAATTTACCAAAACCACCGGTAAGTGTAAAATAAATTAATACCTTTGTCGCACGCCAAGCTGGCACCCGGCTTCAACTCCTTTAGCAATCACGGCAACCCCACTCCCGGAGTGGAAGGACTTCATACGAATACAATTTACAAACACTATCGGTAGCATTAGCATTATGGACACAACTATCCGACGCTTTACCGCCATAGTCGCCCTATTCATCGGCTTATGCCTGCAGGTCTATGCCCAGTCTCAGGAGACTGTGACACTCGATCTGAGTCAGACGACTCTGCAGGAAGCTCTGAATCGGGTGCAAAAGCAGACAGGCGTGACTATTACCTTCTCTCCGCAGAGCCTCTCCAAGGAAGCGAGCCGGAAGGTCTCACTCAAGGTGAGTAACGTATCTCTCAAGGCAGCCATGGACCGCCTCCTCGAGGGGTCCGGGATGACCTACACCATCAGCGGCAAGCAGGTGGTGATCACGAAGTCCGGACCGGTCAAGAGTGGTCCGACCACCATCCACGGTACCGTGGTTGATGAGGCAGGGGAGCCCCTCCCCGGTGTCACGATCCGGCTGAAGGGGAGCAACAGAGGCACGACCGCCAATGTCGATGGCTCCTACAAGCTCGATGTGCCCAATATCAAGACCGCCGTCCTCGTCTTCTCCCTCATCGGCATGAAGACGGAGGAGGTAAAGCCCAAGAGTGCTACCGTCAACATGACCCTCCGCGAGGCAGCCGAGCTGCTGGGTGAGGTGCTGGTGGAGAGTACAGGATACCAGGATACGGAGAAGCGGCTCTCCACCTCCTCCGTTGTCACCATCGACGCCTCTGACGTGCTGACGGCTGATGCCGGCTCCGTCGATCAGATGCTCTCCGGTAAGATCCCGGGACTGACCGTCCTCGGTGATGTCTCCACGCCGGGTGCCGCGGCCAAGATCCGCGTGCGCGGCGTCTCCACACTCTCCGGCAGTCGCGACCCGCTCTGGGTGGTCGATGGTATCATCCTCGACGACCCGGTACCGCTATCGGCTGAGGAGATCAACTCGCTCGATAATGTCAATCTCATCGGTAACGCCATCTCGGGACTTAACCCAATGGACATCGAGAAGATCGATGTGCTGAAGGACGCCGCCGCCACCGCGATCTATGGTGTGCGCGCCGCCAATGGCGTCATCGTTGTCACGACGAAGAAAGGCTCCGGTGGGCGCTTTGCTGTCAATTACAGCGGCTCCGTCACCTACAACCAGCGACCCAACTACGGACAGATGGCGCTGATGAACTCCAAGGAGCGCATCGAGGTCTCCAAGGAGATCGAGGAGCGTGGTCTTCCCTTCCTCTTCCGCGTCTCCCGCGTAGGGTACGAGGGACTGCTGATGGACCTCTACGACAGGAAGCTGACGGAGGACCAGTTCCTCCAAGGTGTGAAGACGCTGGAGGAGAATAACACTGACTGGTTTGACCTCCTCTTCCGCGACACCGCCTCTCAGCGGCACAACCTCAGTCTCAGCGGTGGCAACGACAAGGCGACCTACTACGCCTCCGGAAGCGTTGCCCTCCAGCCCGACCTCGTGAAGGGGAAAGGGGTGAATAACTACAATGGGATGCTGAAGATCAACTTCCGTCCCTCGAAGCAGGTGACCGCTCAGGTGCAATTCCGCGTCAATGGCAGTGATAAGAACTACACCTACATGAGCGTCTCTCCCTACGCCTATGCCCTCCGCACCTCCCGAGCCATCGCCGCCTATGACGACGCCGGGGAGCGACTCTTCTACAACAACTCTATGGGCTACATGGAGGAGCTTCGCTTCAACATGATGCACGAGATGGAGCATACCGGCAATACGGTGAAGGGGAATGGCTACAATGCCATCGCCTTCCTCGAGTACCGCCCCATCCTCGACCTGAAGCTCAATACTACCTTCGGTCTCAATATGAGCAATACGCAGAGCGAGTCGTGGTTTGACGAGCAGTCTTACGAGGCGGCAAAGATGCGCCGGCTCAATTACGGCAGCCCCCTACCGGACACCGAGAAGTTCCGCAAGGAGATGTGCACACTGCCCTATGGCGGTATGATGAGCACCAATAATATGCGCAACCTCAGCTGGCAGTGGCGTGCGCAGCTGATCTACAACCTCCGCCGCGGACCGCACGTCCTTTCAATCAATACCGGTCCCGAGCTCCGCTCCGTACACTACACCGGTATCTCCTCCAAGGAGTACGGCTACCTGCCGGAGCGCGGTCAGACCTTTATGTACATCGACCCGACAGTCTGGCTCGCCTACAAGAAGATGGCAGAGTACTCGAGAGACCGGATGACCAATAGCCTCTCCAACTTTGTCTCCCTCTTTGCCAACCTCACCTACACCTACGACCGGCGCTACATCGCCACCTTTAACGTCCGCGCTGAGGGGTCCAATAAGTTTGGGCAAGATCCCAAGGCCCGCTTCCTCCCGATCTGGTCGCTCTCCGCACGCTGGAACGCCCACGAGGAGGACTTCCTGAAGGACGTCAACTGGCTCAATCTCCTTAGCTTCAAGGGCTCCTATGGTATCCAGGGTAATGTCTCCGATGACCAGACACCGAGCCTGATCATGCGCTTTGGAGAGTACGAGAGCCAGAGCGAGCAATTCCAGAGCCACATCTCCAAGCTCCCCAATCCCAACCTACGCTGGGAGAAGAATACGTCGTGGAATGCCGGCTTCGAGACCGCCCTCTTCGACAACCGACTGACCCTCTCCGTAGACTACTACCAGCGTATCGGCACCGACCAGCTGATCAATAAGGTGGTCTCTCATACCCTCGGACGTACCAATATCCAGCTCAATGCCGGTACCCTCGTCAATAAGGGACTCGACTTCATGGCCACGGTGACCCCGATCCGCACGAAGGACTGGACCTGGACCCTCAATGTCAATGGCTCCCACAACGAGAATATCGTCACCGATGGCGGTATCAACACCGACTACACCTACCTCCAGCTCCTCAATGGTAGCGTGATCCGGAATGGCGAGTCGGTCAACACCTTCTATTCCTACCGCTTCAAGGGGCTGACAGAGAAGGGTCTACCCGACTTCTACGGCATCGAGCCACCCAAGGATGGTGAGACGAGGGAGGACTTCTATGCCCGCGCCTTTGTCAACTCCGGCTCCCGCATCCCGATCGCACAGGGAGGTATGGGCACCTCACTGAGGTGGAGGGACCTGACGCTTAACCTCTTCTTCAGCTACAGTGTCGGCAACAAGGTCCGCCTGAACGACCTCTACAACGACGGTGGTCAGACCACACCGAAGCCTCAGGAGAATCTCTCCTCCGAGCTTGTGGAGCGCTGGCGTAAGCCGGGCGATGAGACGAAGACGAATATCCCCGCCATTTCCTCCAACAAGCTGGACGACGTCAAGTCCGGAACAAGCGCAACGGGAGAAGAGAGCCCATATAAGTACGAGTTTGCCCGCAATCGCTGGCAGATGTACAATAAGAGCGACCTCCGTGTCGTCAGCGGCTCACACATCCGTCTCCGCTCCGCATCGCTCGTATACCGCTTCCGTCCCGAGCTGCTGGAGAAGACCGGCTTCCTCCGCTCTGCCAATGTGAGACTGGAGGGCTACAACCTCCTCCTCTTCGCCTCCAAGGACCTCCACGGGCAGGATCCGTCTCAGGTCACCCTTGGATCTCGTACGACCCCTCCGTTGCCCTCCTTCGCTGTGACGGTCAACCTGGGATTCTAATCGCTCACTACAGAACGGACACTTCATATTATGAAACGATATACTTCACTCGTAGCGACCACAGCACTGCTGGCGACTCTCATCCTCTCCGGATGCAAAGGGTTCCTGGACGAGTACTCGCAGGACACCATTGTCCCGACGACTGCCAAGGACTACTCTGAGATCCTCTATGGGGATGCCTACTTCAAGGAAGACGTCCTCCCCTATAGGTATCTCGACCTCCTCACCGACGACGTTATGGCGTACGCCAATACGAAGTCCGTGCAGGGAGAGGATCAGCGACGCACCGCTTTCGGATACTTCACGTGGCAGGATCAGCCTGAGCTCTCCCCTACCAAGGTGCTCAATTCCGACTACACCTGGCTGACCCTTTACCAGCATATACTCACCAGTAACATCATCATCAATCAGATCGGTGAGATCAAGGGCACCCCGGAGGAGGTTGCCCGTCTTGAGGGAGAGGCACATGCCGTGCGACTCTTTGCCTTCTTCATGCTGACCAATATCTATGGCGAGCCGTACTACCCTGCCACCGCCTCCACGGCTATGGGTGTCCCGCTCAATTATCACCACTATGCAGAGGACGTGAGCTTCCCCCGCGCCACCGTGGCTGAGGACTATGCCGAGATGGTCAAGGACATTGAGGGAGCGATGACTGCCTTCGCAAAGGCTGACAACGAAGGGACCATCTACAGATGGAATGCCGCTGCCACAGCTGTCCTTGCCTCCCGCGTCTATCTCCACATGCAGGACTGGGACAGTGTCATCAAGTATGCCGACAGGGCACTCTCGCTCAATGGTGCGCTCCATGATCTCAATAAGCTACCCGCACCGGGCAGCGGTAAGACGAAGATTTTCCTTGGAAAGGAGAATAGAGAGATCAACTTCTCCTACGGCTTCGGATGGATCCCCGAGCTCAGGACGATGCACCCCTTCTACTACAATGCCTCCAGCGACCTCCTCTCGATCTACAGTGAGGGCGACCTGAGGTATTACGAGAAGAAGGGATACTTCATCAATGCCAATAAGGTCAACGTTGGCAGCTTCTGGTTCCCCAAGTACGAGTACGTCATGGACATCGTCAAGAGCGGTACCAAGGAGGATACACACACCTACGGCTTTGCGATCCGCTCTGCTGAGGCGTACCTCAATCGCGCCGAGGCCTACGCTATGAAGGGCGACCTCTCCCGTGCGATGAAGGATCTGAACACCCTCCGCCGCGCCCGCATCACACCCGAGCACGCCACGCTGGCGACTCCAGCCACGCAAGACGAGGTGATTCGTCTCATCCGCGAGGAGCGCCGCAGGGAGTTCTGCTTCGAGCAGCTCCGCTGGTTTGATCTCCGTCGTCAGGGGATGCCGGAGCTGCACCACACCTACATTACCGGGAATGGCAAGGAGATCGGCACCGAGGAGTACACCCTCCCAGCCAAGTCTCCTAAGTATGTCCTCCCCGCTCCTCAGGTCGTCCGGGAGTCCGATGCCGTCCTCGGCGGAGGTAAGACGACGAAGTAATCCTCACCCTATAGAGAACGCAAGCGATATGACACGTCATACATCATCGACACTACTGACACTTGTCGGACTTCTTCTCCTCGCCACAGGGTGCTACAAGGAGGCACCTGTAGTATCGGAGCTCGGTAAGCCGAGATACGAGATCAAGGACGGAAGTGACTACGTCACTCACACCATCTATGACATCTACAAGCGGACGGGAGTAAAGGTCGTTTACGACTTTGACCCGAGCAATGTCCGCTGGAACCTCGGCGCACAGCTCGCCTTTAACGATCCTCGATACACTAAGATCGATCCCTCCGTGCCGGAGGACATGAAGGTGGTTGAGGACAATCTACGCCTCCTCGCTGACGACTTCCTCTCCTTCTACAAGGACGACTTTGCGCAGACTTACTTCCCTGCTTACATCTTCCTGACCGACAGCATCGCGAATGGCAGAGCCAATAAGCTCATCACCAACTCCAGGCGCGATCACATTGCGATCAACATGTACCGGGAGGGAGAGATGATACGCACCAAGCCCGTCATCAATACCTGGGAGGCGTATCGGCCGGAGACTGTCTCTCAGCTCCACAAGACGCTCTGGGAATTCATCTTCACCCACAGGATCAGTTGGCCGACTACCTTCAGCAACTACTCTGCCGATGCCTACGACCAGATCCTGGGACTGAGGAAAAACCTCCCCGGCACCACGGATGAGGACACTGAAAATCGGGATAAGATCCTTATGTCCCACGGCTTCTGGGACTACAATCGGAACTTCGTCTATGCTGATGAGAAGTACAAGGCACACAAGGATCCATCGCTTGACATTGCCGACTACATCTACCGCATGACGACGATGTCGGAAGCGGAGATCCAGGAGGCGATGGGCGACTACACGATCATGCACGAGAAGTACGACGCCCTCCGCTCCTTCATCAAGGACAAGACCGGTATGGACCTCCAGACCATCGGCAACGCTGCCGCCAAGAAGCGCCAAACCCCCGGCGATTAATCACTCAGACATCACTACATAACACATGAGACACTACTACAGACTCCTCCTCGCCCTACTGCTGCTAATACCGACCGGCGTCACCCGGCTTCAGGCCCAGGACTTCGGTGACCTGATCGGAGCAGTTATGGACAAAGAGGACGAGCCCAAGGACGATAAGACGAAGGAGGATAAGGACGATAAGGGGAAGAAGTACTCCGACGTCATCAAGAATCCCTCCAAGACCGTGCGAGGATTTATCGACCTACATCTCCAGAAGGGGAAGGTCTACATGGAGATCCCGGTCGCCCTCCTCGATCGACCGATGCTCTTCACCGGTCGTGTTGATGCCATCAGCGACAATACCGACGTCATCGCCGGTGAGATGCCGGCGGAGCCACTCATGGTCTCTTGGTCAAAGGACGATGAGCGCCTCTACCTCCACCAGCTCAATACCGCCATCACCGCTGACCCCGAGGCCTCGATCTACAAGAGGGTGCAGGACAATCACCTGATGCCGGTGCTGAGTGCCTTCAAGATCGCCACCTGGCGCCCCGACTCCACCGCTGTGGTCATCGACGCCACGTCGCTCTTCCTCACCGACAAGGCCCCGATCACACCCTTCCTCCCCAAGTCCCCCTTTGACTCCTTCTTCGGAGCCAATAAGCTGAGCGGGAGCTTCAAGAAGGACCTCTCCTCCATCACCGACATCAGCGCCTTCCCGCGCAATCTCAATGTGACCGTCCGCGCCGTCTACACCGTGGACAAGGAGCCCTTCACCGCTGTGATCAACGCCTCCCTCGGTCTGCTGCCGGACGAGAAGGATATGATGCGCCCCCGCCTGCACGACTACCGTATTGGCTACTTCACCAATGGGACCACCAAGATCACCACCGACGCCCTGTCGATGGAGAAGGTGAAGTACATCAATCGCTGGCGCCTGGAGCCAAAGCCCGAGGACATCGAGAGGCACAAGCGAGGCGAACTCGTCGTCCCCGCCAAGCCGATCGTCTACTACGTCGATGATGCATTCCCCGAAGAGTGGTACCCCTACCTCAAGCAGGGCATCGAGGACTGGCAAAAAGCATTTGAGGCGATAGGCTTCAAGGACGCAATCGTCGCGAAGCGCTATCCGAAGGATGACCCGAGCTTTAACCCCAACGATATCCGCTACACCTGCCTCATCTACTCCTCCTCTCAGCAGGCCAATGCGATGGGACCCTCCTGGACCGACCCCCGCACCGGTGAGATCCTCCAGGCCTCGGTATACTTCTACCACAACGTGCTCGAGCTGGTGCACGACTGGCGATTCTGCCAGACAGCGGCTGCCGATCCCTCCGCCCGCGGGCTCCACTACGAGATCTCCGTCCTCGGTCCGATGCTGCGCTACATCGTGGCACACGAGGTGGGGCACACCCTCGGTCTGATGCACAATATGGGCGCCTCCTCTTCCTACAAGGTGGAGGACCTCCGCTCACCCGACTTCACTACCAAGTACGGCACCACCCCGTCCATCATGGACTACGCACGCTACAATTACGTCGCACAGCCCGGTGATGGCGTGACCAACTTCCTCCCACCCCTCATCGGTATGTACGATATGTACGCCATCGCCTGGGGCTACAAGCCGATCTACGAGGCTGCCACCCCGGAGGAGGAGCGTCCGATCCTCAATCGCTGGATCACTGAGAAGCAGGGTGACCGTCGCTTCGCCTACGGGCCTCAGCAGATCCTCTCCAATGCCGACTACACCGCTCAGACCGAGGACCTTGGCGATGATCCGGTGCTGGCAAGCTACTACGGGATCGAGAATCTAAAGCGCACCGTGGATCATCTCTTTGACTGGACTCCTCAGGAGGACGGAAAGACCTACAAGGCTCAGGAACGCCTGCTCAGCTCGCTGGCAGGGCAATTCCGCCTCTACATCGGCCACGCCACCTCCGTCATCGGAGGCTTTAGGAGAAATCTCCCCGTGCACGGTGACGGACAGACCAAGTACTCCGTGCCCTCCCGGAAGGAGCAGCAACGCGCACTTCGCTTTGTCCTCGACCAGTCAATCGACTTCCCTCGCTGGATGTCCACGAAGGAGGTGACGGAGAAGCTTGGCAAGCAGCCCAATAACTTCTCCGACCAGATCTTCTCCACCATGAGCATGCTGACCGGCACCTCCGTCCTGAGCCGTCTCTCCAATACGGCTCTCTACTCCGAGGAGCGAACCCCCTACACCCCCGAGGCCTACCTCGCCGACCTGCACGACTATGTGTGGCAAAATGGCGGAGCACTCACCCCTGTGGAGCGCAATATGCAGTATGCCTACGTCTCTCAGCTACTCAGCGGACTCGGGCTCGATGGGAAGAAGAGCAACGACAAGCAGAAGCTCAAGACTCAGGCGATCAACGTCCGTGGACCGCTCTACAAGAGCCTCCTCGGTGCCCGCTCAGTCATCTCCCACCAGGTCGGTATGCCCCGCTTTTTTTGTATACAGGTGATTGATCTGCACACCACCTCTCGTGAAGCGAGAGGCGCCCCTCAGCCTGTTTGCTATGGAGCGGGCATCTGCGAGGGGTGCTTCGTTCACCACGCTTCTCATTGAGTTGAGTGCCTTCTATGGGGCTCAAATGCGTCACCCCTGAGGGCAGGGGTGACGCATTTGAGTTAAACGGCAAAGGTGATGTTCCCTATCGCTGTGCAATCTCGCTGACCGATCCCCGCCCTGCTAGTACCGCCTGCCGATCCCGCAGGGGCGCAGCCCCGGAGGGATCATCGCTTTTTAGACCGGGTGTCAAGGCACGAAGTGCCGAAGACCCCGGGAAATGACGATGCACTTAAGGTATACGACCCCGTCAGGGTGTCGCACTTACTAGTCAGTCAATCAGTGCGACACCCTAGCGGGGTCGCAGGATCTTTCAATGCCCCATCCCCGGGTCGTCGGGGCTACGCCCCTCGACCCGGGGCTAAAAAACGGGCACCCCTGTCGGGGTGCTTCGTTCCCCTCTCTTCACGATGAGACGAATAGCTTCTGCACCGCTCAAATGCGGCACACCCCCTACTCCGGGATCACCCATCGATCTAATACCGGTATTAGTCTTACACTTGATGGATGGAGGCTGACACGCTGGTAGAGAGAGAGTATGCTTAAGTGGGGTACTCATAAAGCCCCTCCTCTCTCTCAGCCGAAGCGACTGTGAGCTGGATCGACGAATCCTCGGTGACCTAATATGAGACTGTTGCACGAAGGCGATCTGCTGCGTTGCTTTCGGAATTCGGTCTCGGTCACGTACGTGAGTACGCTCCCTTCGACCTCATCCTCAGCGCCGCTACTCCTGCGAGGGGGAGACAAGACTCACTTCAGAGGTACAGATGTGCGCTTACCGGCATAGTCAACCACGTAGACCTTGCAGTCGGTCGTCATGGACGAGCTCCCTGAGATCGCTATCTTCTCCGGGTTATTGGCAAAGCCGATCAGCTTATCGTTGGGATCAAAGATCTCAATGGCGACATAATTCTTCCAGTCTGACGGGAGGGTAAAGGCCTTCCCTCCATCGACAATCTGACCCTTCGAACCTACCACAAGAGGCTTCCGGTCCCTATAGACCTGCCAATTGCCATCCGAAATGTACTGCACGGGCATAGCCGGCTTGGGGAGACCGAGGGCCTTCACCTCATCCTGTACCTTACGTACCATCTCATCGGTGACCCGAAGTCTCTGCTTACCATAGTCATCGACGACCTCATCACAGGTACGGAAGAAGCCCCAGAAGTCAAAAAAGTCGGTAAGATCCTCTCCCACCACCTCACTTACCTGCTTGTAGAAGCGGAGCTGGAGCAGGCCGTTATCCTGTACATGCCCCCCATCAGCGCGTAGCACACGGGTGGGAGACGTGGACTCACCCGGATCGGTGATCACCTCATCTTGAGAGGCACCCTCGGGAGCCACCTCGCTGCCATCCATCATCGGGATGGTGGCACTGCGCATCTTCTCATAGATGTCCATATAGACCTCCTTTTGCCCCTTGACTCCGGAGTAGTAGAGCTGCAGTTGCCAGAAGGGGATGAGGTTGCAGAAGACATCACCGATACGACAGAAGGGTCGCCCGGCGACGTGAGCGAGGGAGTAAGCCTTGTCATACCGATTGAAGTAGCCGCCCTCTCCCCTCATTGACTCCTGCTGGATACGGGACTGTCCATCGCACCAGGAGGTCTGGATATTGAGCGACTGCAGGTTAGTGGTCACCTCTGTCATACCGACCCACATGAGGTTGGGCCTTACTTGGAAGCAGTGACCCATCTCATGTGCTGGACCCCAGGGAGACTTCTTCAGCTCATCGGGATCAAGTACATTGCCAAGGGTGGTGACATTGTAAGCTGTGCGGTACCATGTAGCATACATATAGGCGTGATACATGACGTGGAAGAGTGCCCGATTGACATTGACACGGTCATATTTATAGTGTCCCTGGAAGGTCTCCTCACGCTGCACGAGATCATCGTAGAGGTCGATGAGGCGCTTCCCCTTCTCGCCTGCGGCATAGCGGCGATACTCCGAGACGGGGAAGATCAGGTGTGCCCGCTTGCCGACGATGTCAAAGAATCCGTCTGACGGTGCGGCAGAGAGCATCCGCTCGTAGTCCGCCACAGAGTGTCGCGTACTGTCGTAGAAGCCCTGTGCCCTACCTGTGGCGAGATGGATCCGGATCGCAGGGGCTGACCGGTAGTCCTCCTCGTGATAGAGTACGTAGAGCTGCCCCTTGGTGGGTGCGATGATCTTATTCGCCCCTTCGATTAAGGGGAATGTGCTCTGACTGCCATATCCGTCACCACCCGGCTTGTCGAAGTCGATCAGTCGGAGAGAGACCTTTCGCCCCTCTGTCTTGCCGACAAAGAGACAGATCTCCTCTCCCGCCTTGACGGAGATGCCGGTAGGATTGTCGAGGAGATTGAGCGGGTTATTCTTATTTCGCCGAGCCAGTACATGGGGATCGGGCCAGGCGCGATAGTCGCGGACGCGGAGGTCGGTCGGGTAATTTCCCCGGAAGAGGTGAAGTGCGATATCGTGGTAGAGGGGATTAGTGATCTGCGAGATCTGCTCCTGGGTAACCCCGGGTCGCAGGGCAGAGAGGGTCTCATCGGTGAAGACACCCTCCGGGAAACGATTGGCGCCACTCTTCTCATAAAACTCCATCTCCGATATGGCTGCGAAGCCCTGACCGTCTCCTGCACCGGAGAGGATGACAAACTTCACCGCCTCTACTCCCGTAAGGGTCTCGGGGAAGTCGATGCGGGTGGGTGTCTTGGTCCCACCACAGTCAAGCGTCCTCTCGAGGACATACTCCGCGGAGCCTCCGTGACGAGTCCAGAGCTCTATCTTACGGAAGTTTCCATTGTCATTACCGCTCTTGCGTGGGTGGTAGACTATGTAATCAATGTCCGGGTGTGTGCCGTCAAAGAAGTACTCGACGGTGATGGGGAAGTAATCTGCCGCACCATTGGCCCAGGTGGAGTGGTAGATGGTGGCGTAGTCGCCATCAAATGATCTCTCAATCACATCAGGAGACTGCCCGGGATTGGAGGCGGTGGCACGTGACGGGGTGTGCTTGATGTCGTCCTCAAGGGCTCCCTCGTAGTGACCATCGTACTCCCCGAAGGGGCTCTGCGTGACGGAGATGGTGGAGAGGGTCTTTCCTCCGCCCTTGGTGCGGAAGGTGATGGCAGCCTGACGCGGCTCCGTCGACTCGTTCTTAGTGGTGGCAAAGAGCAGTGTGCGCTCACCCTTCTCCACCTCCACGAGCGTACGGGTCTGTGGCGCCTCCCCTCTGTAGACTATCCACGAGACGTCATCCGGTATGTAGACCTCAAAGGGGACATTGGCGATCACCGGGATACGGAAGTCCTCGGTCGACTTGCCCGGTATCGAGAAGGCACTCTCAGCAGAGACAACGGAGGGCTCCATGGAGGCCTGCACCACAGTGAGCCTCGCCCTTGCCGACTGAGCAGAGAGGATCACGACTGCACGCCTCTCACTCTCGGTGGGATTGGCCTTGACGGTGATCTTGATACTGCTCTTGGTAACTGCAGCAGAGAGCCAGCCGCGTGCCTCGGCAGGCACCTCGGCAGTGATGGAGGTGCCGGTAGTGGTGAGGGGGACCTCATCCGTAAACTCACGACCGGGCATCAGCAGCTCCGACTTGGAGAGGGTGATCGTAGGTGCTGTGGCGGGACCGTCGGGATCCCTGCCGCCCTGCTTGCACGCGGGCAGCAGGAGTAGGAGTGCCAGCAGAAGACCTTTGCAAAATGGTCTTTCGCCGAAAAAGCGGTGCTTTTTCGGCAGGGACTTTGCAGAACACCCCAGATGCAAGGAACTGAGAGTGAGGGCGGCGTCCCCGGGGGAACTGTCGTAAGACAGACCTACCACCGGAGACGCCTCAAGTCATCTGGAAATTAAGGAGCACTGCTCCTCAGATCATATTACTTGGCATTGGGCACCGGGTCTGCCTTACCATCGATCACCATCTTTCCCTCCGCCTCACGGTCGTAGACCTTGAAGAGAGCCTCGTAGACGTAGATCTCGGAGAAGTTAAAGAAAGCGGAGCCCTTGTAATTCTTCACGTTGTCAAAGCGGACATACTTCGTACCCTCCGGCAGTACGATGGCCTGGCTACTCAGCTCACCTGCTGAGCGACCGCCATCCGTGCGGTAGAGCGTCACGTCCTGGTCCTGATCATTAGGCTGCGGGAAGCTGTACTCACCGGGGAGGGGCGTCCAGTCTTTGCCATCCTTGGAGACAAAGAGGAGCACCTCCTTAGGCACATCGCCGAGGGAGTTGGATCCATTGTGCCTTGGATTGATCGTGATGACCACTCCGACACAGGGCTTCGTGACACGGAATTGGAAGTTGTGATGCTCCGATATTCCATGGCTCCAGAGAGTGTGGAAGAAGGTGTCCTTATTGCGATCAATCGCATTGGCAATAGGTCCCTCATTGGGCTCCTGAGCATTCGTGGCAATGTCATCGAGGGTAAGCTTGAGCTCCTCTCCCTTCTCGGAGGGGGTACGGACAGGCTCGACCGGGGAGGAGGTGCCGGCTACTGTCGTAGGAGCACCCTCATTGAGCGTAGAGCTGACGGGCGTGAGCTTAAAGGAATAATCACCGCCGGCAACGTAGGTATTGGGGATCACGATAGAGTCCCCGTGAGCGCTACCGAGACGGACCATATCCTTCTTGTAGTACGGATCGTGATACTCAGCACGCACATAGAGGAGGTCTGTTCCCTCCGGGACACTCTTGTCCCAGCGGAGGACGAGATGACCGGGGGTGGAGTTATCCACCCGGACATTGCTGATCGTCCCGGGAGTAATGCTCCCCTTAGGCTTCTCTATGCCCATGGGGGTGTCGCAGGCGGAGACAAGCCCCACCAGAGCGAGAGCGCATAGGCTATACTTTAGTTTCATATCTTTATGTACTTTGACTATGGATTAGTAGCCGGGGTTCTGGACGAGCTTATCGTTAGTATTGATCTCACCCTGTGGGAAGGGCATGAGATAGTTGGTCGGAGCAACGAAGCGACGACGTACTTCCGTGAGGACGGTGGGTCTGGTGTAGAGCTGTAGGTCGTCAGTCATGATATTCATGCCGGAGGGGCTGACAGAGAAGTACTTCTCTGCGAGGAGCCAGCGGCGCATATCCCAGAAGTTCTGATTCAGCAGGTACATCTCGATCATACGCTCCTGACGGGCGATCTCTCGCATACCCTCCTTGGTCTTAGCCTTCTCGGGATGCTTGGCCTTAGCCCATGCCTGATCGACAGAGGGGATGCCGGCACGCTTGCGGATCTTGTCGAGATAGCTCTTCGCCTCAGCGAGCTTACCGGTCTCCACGGCAGACTCAGCTACGAGGAGGTAGAGGTCGGCGAGGGTCACGATGGGGTGGATGTAGTTATCATACTTGCCCTTAGAAGGGGTCTTCAGCGGGTGTACGAGACGCTTATTGAGGAAGCCGCCGGGCGAGTAGTCGTTGTCGCGCGGCTTAGACTCGCCTGCCTGACGACCGGAGATGTCGTTGAGGCGAAGCTTCATCACCACCTTGGCACCGTCCTTGCCGCGATGATACTCCTTGGCGTAATTAGTCTTGTCGACCGTACCGGCAATCTCGTAGTAGCCGTTGTGGAAGGTGGTCCAGGCATAGAGTCGCGGCTCCCGATTGTAGAGGAAGTTGGGGATCTGTCCCTCAGCATTCTCATAGCCGTCGGGTGCGTCCATCAGGCTCCACCAGTCTGCCTCAGGGGCAAAGGTCGGATCCTCCGCCAGGGGGAGACCATTGGCGGTATAGAAGCGCTCCATCATCGCAAGGGTCGGGCAGACACCGCCCCAGGCGAGCCAGTTGTTACTGGCATTATGCGACCATGGTGCAGACTTAGACTGGATGTCATAGCTTCCCTGTCCTCGGGTGTCGCCCCAGACAGTCTCGGTGGACATATCCCGGTCGAGTAGCGAGAGACGGAGTGAGCGCTGTACCGGATCCTGCGGCTCCTTGATATTGGCGAGCGTACCCTCCTGTGCTACATAGAGCTTGTGACCGGCAGCCTCGGCAGTCTGCACCGCATCCACGGCGGCGGCATAGGCCTTGTCCCACTTGGTCTGGTCAAAGGCCTGAGGGAAGAGCGCAGTGCCATCGGGATTCTTGAGCCCGGCAACACCCTGGTAGCCATTGAAGAGCGGCGAAGCAGCCATCACGAGGAGCTTAGCCTTGATCGCCTTGGCTGCAGCCTTGGTGGCGAGACCATAGTCGTCGCCCTCTCTGCGCTCCGGCAGTCGGGCGGCGGCATCGTCCAGCTTCTTCACCACAAAGTCCACACACTCATCCATCGTAGAGCGAGCCTTGAAGTGCTCCGCCTTGGCATTCACATCCTCGACGCCGGTGATCAGGATGACCGGACCATAGTTCTGCATCAGGAGGTAGTGATAGTAGCCGATGAGGAAGGTGGCCTGAGCCTTGTAGTCCTCCGCAGCCTGCTTGTCGATATTGGGGACCTTGTCCACATTGTCGATCAAGGTGTAGCAGTAGCGGATCCCATTGAAGAGCTGATCCCAGTACGAGAGAATGGGATTGGTGGAGGTGTAGAGCCCTTCATTAAACTTATTGGGCGTCTCGTGGGCAAAGGAGGTGACCACCTCGTCACCAGAGAGGAAGTCCATGGATCCGGTGCCGCTTGAGGGCATCGGGATAAAGTGGTAGCAGGAGTAGAGGTACCTCTTGGCCGCCATCGGGTTCTTGAAGGCATCCTCATTCGTTGCCGTCCCATCGGGGACAAGGTCGAGGAAGCGACACGAGGAGAGTGCCGTCCCCAGCAGCAGCAGCGAGAGGAGAGCCCCGATCAGGTGCTTAGATCTAAGTATATTTTTCATTGTCAGTGTAGTCAGATAGGTGATTAGAACGTCATCTGAAGACCTACGTTAAACGTCCGCTGCGTAGGATAGGAGAGACCATTACCGCCACCTCGCTCCGGATCCCAGAGCTTAAATTTGGAGAAGGTCAGGACATTCATACCGGAGAGGTAGAGGCGGGCATTCTTAAAGTTGTAGCCCAGCTCGATATTCTTGAGCTTGAGGAAAGAGCCGTCACGCAGCCAGTAGGAGGAGGCCTGAGTATTATTGGTCATATCCATCTTGGTGAGACGGGGATACTTGGCATAGACATTCTGATTGTCCGGGCTCCAGTGATCGTCTGCAATAAACTGCAGGACATTACGATTGTACTGTGTGCCGAAGGGGTGGAAGCCACCGAGCATCAACGACGTCTGCGCAGCACCCTGGAAGAAGATGCCGAAGTCCACACTGCGGTAGCGCATATTGGTACCAAAGCCGTAGATGATCTGCGGCACCTTCGGGTAGCCCATATGGACACGGTCGTTATTATCGATCTTGCCATCATACTCACCCTTGGCATTGGGCTGATCCTTGTACTTGATGTCTCCGCCGGAGATATCACGAGGCATCCACTGCTGCTCGGGGCTGTTGAGCACCTCCGCCTTGTCGACGAAGAGGCGCTCCGCCTCTAAGGCAAGGTGGGTATTGAGGCTATGACCTACACCGGAGAGCTCGGGATACTCCATAAAGGCAGGCTCATCCCACTTCTCAATGTTATTCTTAGCGTAGGTAAAGGTACCTCTGAGATTGATGAAGAAGTCCTTATTGATCTGCTGATTGTACTCGAGTGATAGGTCGAGACCCTTATTGCTGATCTCGGCGAGGTTACCATAGATCTTGGTACCTGCGGTACCCATATAGGAGGGGACGGCGCCACGCTGCTGGAAGACATTGCGGCGATACTCGCGGAAGAAGTCGACATTGAGTCGGAGGGGCTTCAGGATCTGCAGGTCAAATCCGACATTGAGCTTCTCGCCCACCTCCCAGGTGATGCCGGGATTGCCGAAGCGATTGTACTTCGGACCATTGAGAGTGTAGTCCTGATTGATGCCCGTGGTGTAGCCCCGCTCACCATGGCTGAGGTTGATGTCCTCCATGTAGACAAAGCGATCTCCACCGATCTGGTCATTACCTACCAGACCATAGGATCCGCGGAGCTTGAGCAGCGGGATGTACTCCTTGATCGGCTCCCAGAAGCTCTCCTCAGAGATATTGTACCCGAGAGCGACGGAGGGGAAGAAGCCGAAGCGGTGCCCCTTCGCGAAGTTCTCCGATCCATTGTAGCCGAAGTTGGCCTCTAAGATATACCTATTGGCATAGGCATAGGTGATGCGCCCGGCGATACCCTGCTTACGGCGGGGGAGATTATTGAGGATGTTGTCGTTGGCGACGTTGGTGGAGTACTCCTCCTGATTGTAATTCAGCATCGCGCCCACTGCATGGTCACCAAAGGTGCGGTCCCAGAGGAGCATGGTGTGGAAGTAGATGGTACGATCACCATTGGTCGATCCGGCCGACTTCATGTCGGTGTTATTCTCCGCGCCGACGAGCTTGGGGGTGACGACATAAGTACCATCCTCCTGCCGCTCATAGTTATTGAGCTCAAAGAAATTGTGATCCCTGTAGCGGCCAGAGACGGTCTGAGACCAGTTCTTGAAGGACGCAAGCGCTGTCAGGCGAAGCCCCTCCGTAATCATCTTGAGATCCTGATTGACCTCAAAATTGACGATCACGGTAGAGTTGAAGTTATCATTATACCCATAGACGGCTTTCGCAACGGGATTATCGATCTGAGCCGGTCCCACCTTGATGGTACCCCACTTGATGTAAGGGGTGATCTCATCGGCGGGGAAGCGGATCGGGAAGTCGACCGGATTGGAGTTGATCACCGAGCTGAAGATATTGCCGATAGACTCTCTCGGCCCGCGAGAGGAGCCGATCTGGGCATTGAGACGGAGTGCCACCTTAGTCGTCTCAGAGAGGTTGAGCTCGACGTTATTCTGGAAGGCATACCGCATGTACTGCAGCTCGTTATTGTAGTCGTAGAAGTCCTTGCTGACAGGCTTGAGCATACCGGTCTGGTGGTCGGCGGTGACGGACATGAAGTAATTAAGCTTCTTGCTACCACCACGGACGTTGAGATTGGCCTTCTGATTAAATGCCGCCTTGCGGAAGAGCTCGTCGTACCACATGACGTTGGGGAACGCATAGGGATCGAGCCCCTGCTCCGTACCCCTGATCTTGTCTATAGGATAGGGGAGGTTGCCGGTGGAGAGGTTGCCGAGCGCCTCGTTGTAGAGGTGCATATAGCTGACGCCGTCGACAAATTGTGGGACACTCGTCGGGGTATTCATGTACCCCTCGAGGCGGACATTGATGACCGGCTTGTCAAGGTTGGCGCCCGTCTTGGTGGTCACGATGACGACACCATTGGCACCACGGGATCCGTAGAGCGCCGTGGCGGTCGCATCCTTGAGGATCGAGAAGCCCTCGATCACCTCCGGGTCAAGTGCGTTGAGGTCACCGGCTGACACCTGCACGCCATCGAGGATGATGAGCGGTGAGGACTGATTGACAGACGAGATCCCTCGGATCCAGAAGTCTGCCCCGTCGGCACCGGGAGCACCGGACCGCTGTACGGAGATCACACCGGCAAGACGTCCGGCAAAGGAGGTGGAGAGATTGGTCGCCGGGACCTTAAGCTCTCCGGGGCGGACGGTCTGGACTGAGCCGACGATGGAGGCTTTCTTCTGCCCCGTACCGAAGGCGGTCACCACCACCTCATCGAGGAGCTCGTTGTCGGGGTCGAGGGCGATGTGGAGTGCATCCTTGCTCTGTAGCTTGATGCGCTGAGTCTTGTAGCCGACAAAGGCGACCTCGACCGTCTGACCGAGCTGGACGCCCGGGAGGCGGAAGGCTCCGTCGATGTCGGTCATGGTGCCCTTGGAGGTATTCTCCACGAGGCTGACACGTGCGCCGATCAGGGGCTCTCCCTGCTCGTCTACGACGGTACCGGTAAGGACGAAGGTGTTGCTCTGTACCTCTGTACGCACTACAGGCAACTCCGTCGGCACGGCATCAGGAGCCGCACTAAGTGTCGGAGTTATCAGTAGCGGTAGAGAGAGAGAGTACTCCCATCATCCACCGGGGTCGCTCGCACCTCTTAGCTGAGGAATGGATTGATTTCTTCATTGCGAGTGTTGTGAGTTTATATGTAAAGGAAATTAATGAGCTTTCTCACATTGTTAGTTTGTGGAGGTACAATGCAAATATAGGTAAAAATTTATTCTCCACGCCTAACAAATCGGAACTTTCTTTACACACTCACCTCGGAATAGCCAAAGAGCATACTTTGCTCTACAGCAGTAAGGTATGATAATCAGTGGGGGCAGGGCAGAGTCTCTACACTCAGTCCGACACCAAGTATGCTCTGCACACCCTGCAGCGTTGCGTTACGCCCTATATATGCGACCCCGATAGGGTGTCGGTCCCTCAGTCGATCACCATTTACGAGCGCCCCCTTGCGGGGTTGAGGGGAGAGGGGGTACTGATTTCCCGGAGTCATCGGAGCTACGCCCCGCAACCTGTGGCCATGGAGCGGGCACCCGCAGGGGGTGCTCGCTTCCCACTCTTCACAATGAGATGAGTCTCTTCTATGAACTCAAATGCGTCACCCCTGCTGCTCTGCCCAGGGCAAAATGTGTGCCTGTCTAATACCGGTAAAAGAAAACTCTAATACCGATATTAGCGATCACTAATATCGGTATTAGAGTCAAGCCTGAGGGAGGCCCTACCATTACGGCTACGGAGCGGGCTCGGGCTCGACGGGAAGAAGAGCAACGACAAGCAGAAGCTCAAGACTCAGGCGATCAACGTCCGTGGACCGCTCTACAAGAGCCTCCTCGGTGCCCGCTCAGTCATCTCCGGTCACTACGCCGATCTCTACTACATGATCGATCGCGCCCTCAGCGGTAAGAACTGATCCATCGCACCCACCCATCAAGCGGGGCATGTTGACCACCCGGTCGGCATGCCCCACTTTTTTTGGTATCATTGCTGTCCGATAAAAGTTTGTCGGACAGCAATGATTTAGAGGAAACTACGACTTGCCAGCTCTGACCAATTCCTTATCCTGAGCTCAATTTCGTCATATGGGAGCCGGGGGTTAAGCTCAAATAAGTGGCGTATTTTTATTACGGCTTCGGCAGGAGGCAGCAGACCTCGTCGGACCATTTCATCAAGTATAAATAGTATTCCATGGACGTCGATGTCCTTCTCCTTTGCCATCTTGATCATCTTCTTATCCCCCGTGAGGACCACCGCTTTGTGCCGAATACCCTGGTAGAGAACCGCACAATCCGTAAAAGACAATCCCCGGCGTGTCCTTTTCTCAAAGAATTGGAAGATTTCCTCTACAAATCCCTCCTCCTCAAATTGCTCAATATATAGCCCGTCAGTGCTCTCTACAATGGCTCTCTGCTCAGGATCCTCGAGTTCATTGACAACGAAAATATTGGTATAGATCTTATAGCCCAGACTCAAGAAACACTCATATAACTCAATTGAGATCAAGTCTATAAAGATGTTTGTGTCACTGATAACGATTAGCCTCATAGCACTCATAAACTGGAGTTGAGTAAGTGATCGGACATCTCGGCACTTATGCCCGCATCGCTGAGGTAAACCTTAGCCTTAGACATTGTGATCAAGGACTTGTCCAGCGCTCGTATCACTAAGCGGACAAATCGCTGACTTAATGGCTCCTCATATCTACTCTTCTCAATTTCGCTCTTCAGTTCAGGAGACGCGTTCTTCTTCATCCAGTAGCTTTTATACTTTGACTCAGAGATAAAGAGCAGCGCTTTGAGTCGATATATGATGGCATCTATTGAGATACCATAAGTCGACTGAAGCTCCTCGAGGTCAGTCATCGAGAGGGTCTTCACTCGTCCCCAGAAATAACTCTTCAGGATCTGATCGGGGAGTAGTAAGTGGCTTGCAAAGGAGGTGCAGACATCCTCGATCTCTTTCTTTGACCTAGCACGTAGCTTGTCGTTTAGCAAGAGGTGACCCAGCTCATGCAAGAGGGTCATCCTCACCCTCTCAGCCTGGCTAATCTCGGTATTATAGGTGATTACAGGTATGTGGTCATCTACAAGTAAGCTCACTCCATCAAAGCCCTTCTCGCCCTTAATACCTACTACTATAATGCCCATCTCCTCAAGGAGTGCCGAGGCTGAGGCAATGGGTGAGCGACCCAGTGCAAAGTGGTCTCGCACGCGACAAGCTATATCATCTATATCCTCCGGCTCTATCGACTCTATATCACTCAGATACTCCGATGTAAAATTATGGCGAATGGCAAGGATCTCCTCAATCTCCAAGTAATTCTCCACCTGAAGCTCAATCATTTGCCAGATCATACTCTGTTTCTTTTCGGATAGGGCTTTTATTTTTCTATAGCTAACCTCTCTCGATCTAAAGGTCTCCTCTCGCACAAAGTAGTCAACGGGCAGATCAAGTGCCTTAGCGATCAAGAGCAAGGTAGGGCCATTCAGACTCCTTTGACCTTTCTCGATGTATCTGATCTGAGTATGAGACAAGCCGGTACTATCAGCCAACTTGCGGAGAGAGAAGCCTCTCAACATTCTGGCCTTTTCGATTCGGGTTCCTATTGCAGACATAGTTTAGGGACTTTATGGGATGTATGAGTTGCCATTTTGTTTACAAATTTACGATTTTCCTTTAATAATGTAAACAACATCCGGGTGTCACTACGGGGGTTACGCATCTGAGTGGCACAGAAGCCACTCAACTCATTGTGAAGAGTGGGGAACGAAGCACCCCTTGTGGGTGCCCGTTTCTTAGCCACGTGGTCGAGGGGCGTAGCCCCGCTGACCCGTGGACCAGACATAGCAAGCAATCGCGACCCCGCCAGGGTGTCGCACTTACCAGTCAGGCAATCAGTGCGACACCTTGGCGGGGTCGATGGGACAGAGGATTTCTGCTCGGCGACCCGCAAGGGGTCGAGGGTGTAGGGACGGGGCTCTGTACATCGGTCACCGCTTCGCGGATGACCGATGCCTATGGAGCGAGCACCCTTCGGGTGCCTCAGGGATGAGCCCCCTTGATATATGATTACTTTAATGCTCAAATGGGTCACCCCTGTCCCTTCAATCGACCTTAGGATCACCCCTAAATCTAATACCGATATTAGTGAAGTCTAATACCGATATTAGAGATCACTAATATCGGTATTAGAGTCAAGCCTGAGGAAAGGGGGCTGACAGGATAGAGATCAGAGAATAGAGAGGGCGCGGAAGTAGGGTAAAAAAAGCCCCCTCTCTCCGCCGAGGTCTCGGCAGAGAGAGAGGGGGGTATGTGGGTAGAGGGACCTACGGATCAAGGAGGGTCCCCGGTGCCGTCAGCCCGGAGGGATCTTAGCTCTGCGGGTCGTCGGTGGCGTCTCTCTTGATGAAGAGCCAGATCACTAGAGCGATGATCACCAGCACGAGGAGAGAGATCCCGGCGAAGGCGAGGAGGTGGACGGCACCCTTGACGGCGTAGTAGATCCCTACGCAGAGGAGGAAGATGATCGCAAGGGTGATAAGGATTTTCTTGAAGTTCATATACTTAACTCTTATATGGGTTGGGTGTGTTAGCGTCCGTTTTTCTGCTGCTGCTCGCGGAGCTTCTTCATCTGCTCCTTCTGAGCTCTCTCAAGCCGCTCCATGAAGCCTGACTGCTTCTTTTTCTTGGGCTTCTTGGCATTCTCCTGCAGCTGGGCGAAGAGCTTCTTCTCATCGATGGCCCACTGGAAGGCCTTGGTCTGCAGGATACTGATGAGGAGAGAGGCGAAGTAGTAGAGCGAGAGTCCGGAGGCGTTGTTATTGAGGAAGAAGAAGAGGAAGACCGACATGAAGATCGGCATCGCCTTCATCATGCAGGCCGACTGCTGATCGCCACCTGCCGTGCCGGACTGCGTGAGTCGCATGTAGATGACCTGCGTCACGGTCATCAGGAGGCAGAAGAGCGATAGATGGTCTCCGATCATCGGGATGTCGGCGCCCCAGCGGATCACGTCGTCGTAGGTACTGAGGTCCTGCGCCCAGAGGAAGCTCTCACCGCGGAGGTTGAGGCTGGTGGGGAAGTACTGGTACATCGCGATGAGGATCGGCATCTGGAGGAGCATCGGCAGGCAGCCGCCCATGACGTTGACGCCGGCATTTTGGTAGAGCTGCATCGTCGCCTTATTGCGCTCCATCATCTTGTCCTCGCCGGGATACTTCGCATTGATCTCATCGACGAGTGGCTTGATGACCCGCATCTTGGCCTGACTCTTGAAGGACTTGTATGTAAATGGGGCGAGTATCAGCTTGATGATCAGCGTCAGGAGGATGATGATGAGCCCGTAATTGGAGATGTACTTCTCGAGGAAATTGAAGACGGGCAGTACGACCCAGACGGTGATGAAGCGGAACCACTTCCCCATATCAATCACCTCGGTCAGGTGGGTCTTGTCGCCAAGGTCCTTGTCGAGGCTCTTCAGGAGGGTGTGGTCGTTGGGGCCATTGTAGATCTGCAGCGAGATAGGCTGTGTGCCATCGAAGGGGAGGACAAACTTTGCCTCCATCTCCTTGAGCTTCTGCGGATCTCCCTTGATCACCTCTTGGCTTGCCGCCAGCGTGCCGAGGCGACTTCGGGAGTAGACGATGGTGGAGAAGAACATGTCTCGGAAGGCGACCCACTTCACCTCGTTCGTCAGCTCCTTATCCTCCGACTTGCCGGTATTGAGCTTATCGACGTCACCGTCGGTGAATTCGTAGGCTATGCCGGAGTAGCGCTGCTCGGCCTGCTCGCTCTTCTCATTCTTATAGATAGAGAGAGACATATCCGCGTCGAGGAAGGGGGAGTTGGGTGCCATGACGCTCTTGAAGTCTCCCGTGCCGGCGATGGTGACATCGATGAGGTACTTGGGGAGAAGGGTGTAGACGAGCGTGAGGCTGGAGCCGTTGGTCGCCATGGCAGACATCTTGACCCGCGTGGGGCTCACCTGCTCACCGACGAAGTAGAGGTCCTCGGTGCGGACGACGCGGTTCCCGCTCGTGAAGAGGGTGAGATTGAAGTGGCTGTCGTCCGGTCGGATGAGCCGGATGGGGGCTCCCTGGTAGTCCTTGTACCCCAGTATCTCCGAGGAGATCGGCTTACCGCCCTTCGTGGAGAGGGTGACGGAGAGGGAGTCATTGGCGATCGTGAAGGTCTGCTCCCTGCCGTGTGCAGCTGTGGCGAAGGGACCGAATGCCTCAGCTGCCTGAGCCGTCAGGATGGAGTCGCGCTCGGCGGGGGTGTACTGTGCGAGGGTGGCACTCCTGCGGAGGGAGTCCTCTGTCGCGATCCGGTCTATGGAGTCGGCCATGGCGCGCTCCTCGGCCTGAGCGGCGAGCGCCACAGAGTCTGCGTAGCGCTGCCGGAGCTCCAGCTCCTCCTTGGAGGGGCGCCCGAGGAGGGAGAATACCACGAGGACTACGCCCATGAGGACGAGACCGATGATCGTATTTTTATCCATTACTTATCTGTCTGAGGACAGCTCAGCAGGGTGAGCCGTCGAGATGATCGTCTGTACTTAAGTGTGTAGATCTGCTTACTTGGTCTCTCCCTCACGGGCAGCCTTATGCCGGAGGGCCGCCTCGACGAGAGACATAAAGAGCGGGTGAGTGTGCTGGAGGGTGCTGGAGTACTCGGGGTGATACTGCACACCGATGAACCACTGCTTGTCGGGCAGCTCCACCACCTCCACGAGACCGGTCTCGGGGTTGCGACCAGCGATCAGCACGCCCGCCTCCTCAAAGGCCTGCTCGTACTTGCTATTAAACTCATACCGGTGGCGGTGACGCTCACGGATGGTCTCCGTGCCGTAGATCTGTGCCACCTTGCTACCCTTAGTCAGCTCGCAATCGTAGCCACCGAGGCGCATGGTGCCACCCAGCATAGTCACCTCCTTCTGCTCCTCCATCAGGTCGATGACGGGGTCGGGGGTCTGGGAGTCAAATTCGGTACTATTTGCCTGCTCCAGTCCGAGCATGTCGCGGGCTATCTCGATGCAGATACACTGCATGCCGAGGCAGATGCCGAGGGTCGGCAGGTCGTGCTCACGGCAGTAGCGGATCGCGGTCAGCTTGCCGGGGATGCCACGCGAGCCGAAGCCCGGTGCGATCACCACCGCATCGCAGGGATCGAGTAGCTCCGCGACATTCTCATCCGTGATCTTCTCGCTCGAGATGCGGACGAGATCGACCAAGCGACCATTATAGACACCGCTCTGCTGGATCGCCTCATCAATCGACTTGTAGGCATCCTGGAGAGAGACGTACTTGCCGACGAGACCGATCTTGACCGGCTCTTTCTTCTCCGCCTCCTCAGCCAGCTCGAGGTAGTGGCGCCACTCTTTCAGCTCCGGAGCAGGACCGACGGGGAGCTTGAGCTGCCGCAGCACCGCCTCATCCATTTTCTGCTCCTCGAGGAGTAGCGGCACTCGGTAGATGGAGGGGCAGTCGTAGGACTGGATCACCGCATCCTTGGGGACGTTGCAGAAGAGTGCCACCTTGCGCAGCAGGTCATCCTCGAGTCTCATCTCGCTCCTCAGGACCAGCATATCCGGCTGGATACCCTCCTCCTGGAGTGACTTGACAGAGTGCTGGGTGGGCTTCGTCTTAAGCTCCTTAGCCGCATGGAGATAGGGGACATAGGTGAGGTGGATCACCATACAATTGTCGTCACCCAGCTCCCACTTGAGCTGTCGCACCGCCTCGAGGAAGGGGAGCGACTCGATGTCGCCCACCGTGCCGCCGATCTCGGTGATGATGATGTCGTAGTCGTCGTCCTTAGAGAGGCGCTTGACACAGCGCTTGATCTCGTCCGTGATGTGGGGGACCACCTGTACCGTCTTGCCGAGGAAGTCTCCCCGGCGCTCCCGCTGGATCACGTTTTGATAGACGCGCCCTGTGGTGACGTTGCTATTGCGGGAGGTCTTGATGTCGAGGAAGCGCTCATAGTGCCCTAGGTCGAGGTCAGCCTCATAGCCGTCATCGGTGACGAAGCACTCGCCATGCTCGTAGGGATTGAGCGTCCCTGGGTCGATATTGATATAGGGATCAAACTTCTGGATCGTGCACTTCAGCCCGCGGCTGATCAGCAGTCGTCCGAGAGAGGAGGCGATGATGCCCTTACCGAGGGAGGAGACCACCCCGCCGGTGACGAATATATACTTGGTGTCCTTTGTTTTCATGGCGCTACAATGACTGGATGATGGCAGCATAGACCCATCTGAGACCTTTGCATAACACCCCATCTGCGGCGTCACTTTCGGGATTCGGGCTTGGTCATGTGCGTAAGCACACTCCCTTCGCCCTCACTCTCAGTTCCTTGCATCTGGGGTATTCTGCAAAGTCCCTGCCGAAAAAGCGGTGCCTCACAAGGAGCGTCCCCTGCCGTGTGATGCACGACAAGGGACGCTGAGGGTGAGAGAGGGGAGAAAATTAGTCCTCCTTCTCAGGATACATAGGTGCCCCCTTCAGGGTCTGCTCCATGTGGCTGATCCAGACGTTGGCGATGGCGGGATAGTCGGCAAGTCCCTTCATGATGCAATTCTCGAGCGGGCAGGTGTAGCCGGCCTTGACCATCTCGGCGCGCCAGCTGCCCTCCTCGGCCGGAGTCCCTACTCCGCCCTTGAGGTCGTTATTGGCGTGGTCACCAGCGATGGACATCAGCGGGTGGAGGATCACCTCGCCGGAGGTAAAGCCGGCGGCCTTCATCCGCTTGATCATCTCACCGACGTAGTTGCCCTCCATGTCAACCGTGGCGACGAAGTAGTGCTTGTCAAGCTTCTGCAGTGCCTTCTCGATCATGACGTAACGGCTGTTACCATTGCCGTAGTTCATGTCGGCAGGGTTACCATGGCCCATAAAGCATACGAGCTTACCGGCCTTGACCTCCTTGCCGTAGACCTTGTGCAACTCTGCGGCCACCTTGTCGCAGTCGACCTCCTCGTAGAGGAGCGGTCCGGCGAGGTAGACGGTCACATCGGCAAAGGGGGTCTTTCCTCCCTCGACGCTGTGGTTGTGGAAGTCCTTGAGACAATTCTGCACCCGCAGATATTCCTCACCGGGGATGACGTGGAGGGACTGCACGGCGATGTCCTTGTAGCCGGCATTGCCGAGCGCCTCCATGTAGAATTGCGGGGCATAGTAGTTCCACCCCTTCTGCGCGCAACGAGTCATGCAGATCTCGGAGGTGAAGGAGAAGTAGACGTCCCGGTCGGGGAACTTTGCCTTGAAGCTCTTGACCAGCTCCTTGAAGGACTGCTGTGGAGCATCCCAGGTGCTGCCGAAGGAGACGAGGAGTAGTGCCTTATCGGTGCTCTTCGTCGTCTTGACCTCCTGAGTCACGGCGGTCATCTTCTTGTCGTAATTGGACTTGAGGACCGGCTTGTTGTCGCTCTCGCAGCCACTGAGGGCTGTAGCGAGCATGCCCATCAGTAGGAGGGGCATCAGTTTCATTAGCTTACGCATAGTAAAGTGATGATAAAAAAGGTGAGTAAAAAACTATAGGTGCGATCACTCCTCAGAGTCATCGTCTGTAGACTGTCGGTGAGACCTGCCGGAGGCAGACCTCAGCTCCTTGCCGAAGTTGATCGTGCAGGAGAGGTAGAAGGTGCGCCCCGGAGTGTAGGTCCCGTAGTGGAGCCCATGGTAGGTGGTCTCGTAGTAATTGAAGATATTGTCGACCCCGGCATCGATAGCGAGGCGCCAGGAGTTGCTGAGAGTAAGGTCGTGGCGGGTATTGATCCGCCAGAGGTTGTAGGGCTTGCCATTGCCATCGTCCTGGTAGTAGCGCGTGCTCTGCATCCTGCCGTAGAGCCCCACGCCGAGGTGGTAGCGGTCGGGGAGCAGCTCGCGCGACCAGTCGAGACCGATGGTACCGCGGTGATGTGCCATCCCATCGATGATCACCCGCTTCATCGTCTCCTCCTCGAGGTCGTAGAGCAGAGCATCTGTGTCGAGGTAGCTGTAGCCCGCCGAGAGGGCGAGCGAGGGCAGCACCTGCCACTTCCCCTGGAAGTCCACCCCGAGGGTGCGGGCGCTGTCCATATTCTTATACATCCGCACGCGCGCCGGGTCGTAGGTGAGGAGGAGCTCCGACGGAGCCTCAGAGCGGGGCACGGTGACGAGGGTGATCATATTGCGGAGCCAATTGGCATACCCCGTGACGTGGAGCGAGAGGGGTCCCTCCCGATACTCGACGTCTCCCGACAGGTAGCGGCTCGACTGGGCATCCAGCCCCTCGTTGCCGAGGTAGAGTGCCAGCATCCCCATCTGGCGGACGTAGCGGTAGTGGAGCTGCTTATTGGAGGGTGTCTTGAAGCCCTCCGAGTAAGTCCCGCGGAGATTGACCGGCCCCACCTTATACCTGAGGGAGAGCTTTGGCGAGAGCTTTAGCCCAAAGGCAGGATGATAGGTGAGTCGTGCACCGGCAGTGACATTGAGCCGGTCGACGGGATCCCACTCGTCCTGCAGATAGAGCCCGAGGAGATAGTCCTGCACCCGATCGCGGTCGAGACGGTAAGGGGCGATGAGCCAATTGTACTGCAGGTCCAGTCCGGTGCTGAGGCGATGGTGCGCCGGCAGCTCGAGGACTCCCTTCAGGTGACCGATCAGTCTCTGCTGATCGCTCTGCAGGGCGACGTCGCCGGGGTAGTAGGGGTAGCTATTCTCCTTCCCCTTATCATCCCACTCCTTGATCCAGGTGAGTCCGGTGTAGACATAGTAGTAGGCGTGCCGGTCGTAGAGGAGGTCCGCCGTGAGCAGGTGCCCCTCGGGGAGCTGCCAGCGGAGACCTGTGGCGGCGGAGGCGTTGCGGTAGCGGAAGTCGTAGGTCTTGTAGTCCGGGATGCCGGTGGGTCGGTGGATGTCCTTGCGGTAGACGCTTCCCTCGAGGTAGGCTGAGAGGAGCTTGGAGGGGCGCCAGTCGAGCCGCTCGCCGAGGGTATAGTCGAGGTAAGGGTTGCTGGTGTTATTGACGGAGTTGGTCACCGGGTGCTCGTACCTATTGGGGTCCTCGTAGGTGGTGTTTTGCCAGCCGGCGGAGTGCTTGAGGTGAAAGTCCGTCCGTGAGGTGACCCTGCCGATCGTTGCCTGTGCGGAGGTCGACTGGATCACCGAGCCGTAGGAGCCGATGCGGGTGGTATTGACAAGCGAGAGGTCGCGCGTACTCTTGCGGGTGATGATATTGATCACACCGGCTATGGCGTCGCTGCCGTAGAGGGCAGACGAGGCGCCTCGGATGACCTCGATGCGCTCTATACGCGTCGGGTCGATGACGTCGAGATTGACCTGCCCACCGAGGTCGCCCATCAGCCGCTTGCCGTCGACGAGGATCAGGACGTACCCGCCCGAGAGGCCACTCATCTGCATCGAGGTGCCCATATCGCTCCGGCTGAAGTCTATCGACGGGATCAGCCCGGAGAGGATCTGCGAGAGCGGTGCGTGACCAAAGCTTCGAAGCGTCTTTCGGTCGATCACCTCGGTCTGCACCGGGGCATCCTTGATCAGCCGGAGCGTCCCGGTGCCGGTGACGACAAATTCGTCGAGGCTGTAGTCCCGCACCGAGTCGCCCGGCAGCGTCTGAGCCATGGCGACGGTGCCGAGGAGTAGCCCCGCAGCGAGGAGAGGAAGAAAGTGATGTGACATATAGATAAAGGTGTTACTTGATTTCCATTCCGATCAGGCGAGCCACCAGCTCGTCCGTGAGTGCAAGATGGGTGTAGCTCGCCAGTAGCCGCCCCCGCCGCCAGAGAGCCGCAGGCACCGCCTCCCCACGAGCATCGTACTGCTGCAGGGAGGAGGGAAGGGGATCGATGACATGGGAGTAGTGAAACTCGTGTCCCCTCACCGCCACGCCGTCGAGCGTGAAGCTCCGGTACCCGAGCGTCAGCCGCTTCCCCTCCATCGTTGCCACCTGGTCGAGCACTCCGGTGAGGTCGTACGCCCGACCGCTCTCGTCGATGATCTGTCGGCAGAGGAGCATCATCCCCCCACACTCGGCGAGGAGCGGGCGGCCGCTGTCGGCGTACTCCCGGAGACTGCGGAGCATCGACCGATTCTGCGCCAACTGCTCCAAGTACAGCTCCGGGTACCCACCCGGGAGGTAGAGGAAGTCGCACTCCGGCAGACGATCATCCCGTAGCGGGCTAAAGAATGTAACCTCGCCAAAGCGGGCGAGCACCCTCAGGCTCTCCTCGTAGACGAAGCTGCACGCCTCGTCCCGGGCGACAGCGATACGGAGGTCAGCCCTCCGCTCCGCCGACTCCCGTGGAGCGGTGATCCCCTCGCACGCCGTCCGCTCCAGCAGGCAGTCGAGGTCAATGCTCGCCTCAACCAGATCCGCTGCCGCCTCGGCATACTGCTCGGCGACGTCCCGCTCCTCAGTCTGCAGACCGAGGTAGCGCTCGGGGATCACAAGGGCATCGCACTTGGGAAGTACTCCGAGGACCGGCAGCCCCGCCGCCTCCACCGCCTCGGCGAGGAAGTGTCGGTGCCGGGGGGAGCTCACCTTATTGAGGATCACGCCGGCTATCGACACTCGTGGGTCGAAGTGGCGGTAGCCGTAGAGCAGGGGTGCCAGACTGTATGCCATCGCCCCCGGCGTCACCACCAGAACCACTGGCAGGCGAAGCAGGCGCGCCACCTCGGCGGACGAACCGCGATCCCGGTCATATCCGTCAAAGAGCCCCATCACGCCCTCCGCCACCGTCACCTCAGCCCCGGCGGCATATCGGCGGTAGATCTCCTCCACCCCGGCCTTGCCATAGAGGAAGGTGTCGAGATTGATCGATGGGCGACCGGTCGCCGCCGCGTGGAGCTTCGGGTCGAGGTAGTCCGGACCGCACTTGAAGGACTGCACCCGCAGCCCCCGCCGAACGAGCGCCCGCAGGAGTCCCATAGTGACGATGCTCTTTCCGCTGCCTGAGCGGGGTGCGCCGATGAGGAAGCTATTCATACGTGGTTTCTCTTATTCTTATCCTCTGCATTTCGCTCTATCAGTCCGCCCTCCTTGTCGATCAGGATCAGGTCGAGCCGGATCCCCGGGACGAGAGGCTTGCAGACGGCGTAGCAGCGGTCGAGGAGGATGTGGTAGAAGGGGTGCGCGTGGTCGGGGAGGATCTCCCAGATCTCGCCCGCCATAGTGATGCCGTCGATGCGGTCGAGTGTTGCCTCGTCGAGACCGCTCTCCCGCCCGAGGCTGCGGATGAAGGGCTTGCTCATCACCGACTTCTTGCTGTGGGTGTCGAGCTGCCCCTCCGCCAGCTTGACCGCCTTACCTATCATGATGCCGAGGGTGATGTGGGCAAAGTCCATTGCCCGCGCCATCTCAAGGCAGCGACCGATAAAGTTGCCGTACTGGACAAAGGCATTGGGCGGGAGGTCGGGGAAGTGCGCTCGGAGCCACCTCTCGCTCTTGCCGCCGGAGTTGATCACCAGGTGCTCCCCGAAGACCGACCGCGAGACACCCATCTCCCGGCGGATCGAGTCGACCCACGCCTCGGTGGAGAAGGGACGAAGCACACCGGTGGTGCCGAGGATCGAGATGCCATCGACGACGCCGAGACGGGGGTTGAAGGTGTGCGGCGCCAGCGTCTCGCCCTCCGGTACGGTGATGGTGATGTCGATGCCGACCCGGCTGAGGTCGACAAGTCGCCCCACAGCCTCTGTCATCATCTGGCGGGGACCGGGGTTGATGGCCGGGTCGCCGATCGGCAGCCCGATGCCGGGGAGGGTGATCCGCCCCACCCCTTTGCCCCCATAGAAGGTGACGCCGGTGTGGCTGTCAGTAAGGCGGACGGTGGAGAGTATGGCGGTGCCGCTCGTCACGTCGGGGTCGTCCCCGGAGTACTTGATCGCCGTGGCGGTGGCGCACTCCTCGCTCTCGATGAGGGTCTCGCTGATCGGGAAGCGGATCTCCTCACCGGTGAGTAGCCGTACCGGCACCTCGGTGTAGGTCTCGTCATTGAGGAGCGCCAGCAGAGCCGCCGTGGTGGCCGCTGTGGCTGTGGTGCCGGTAGTGAAGCCGATGCGGAGGGGGAAGAAGTCCGGATCCAGTCGCTCAAGCGCCCTGCGGAGTCCCACGGGGCCGAGGACGGTCTCCGTCGGTCGGTAGCCGAGGGTCGGTCGGCGGATGACGAGTATCGGAATGCCGAGGTCGGTGGCAGCTTTCACTTTTTCCTCAAAGCCACTGCTCTCGCCACTCTCCTTGAGGAGCAGCAGGTCGGGGCGCAGTCGCTCCATAAGCCCCCGGTCGTCCTGCTCCCGGTCGTAGTAGATGAGGCGGTTGCGGGGGAAGTCGCTCTCGCTGACGATCCGCTCCGTCTCGGGTATCGGCATCACCCTCAGCCAGACCTCGTGCCGCAGCGGGTAGTCTCCCATGGCAGCGATGCTCTTGACCCCCGTAAGGGCAAGGAGTCGGCGGGGGCTGAGCCGCTCCAGCTCCTTCATCGCCTCGGGGAAGGAGCTGACGGAGAGAGCCCCCTCGGGGAGCGGGGGGAAGACCCTCTCATACCGAATCGTCGGCAGGGCCACTTCGATTGCCGCCTTGGAGACATTCCGGTGGACGATGGTGGCAAAGGGGTGAGCCGCATCGACGAGGACGCTCACCTCCTCACGCCGACAGAGTGCCGTCATCGCATCGGCATCCAAGGGACCCTCCAGCCGAGTGCCGTGATGTAGGGCGACCTCCTGCGAGGTGCCAAGCGTGGAGTAGAGGAAGGGCTTGCCCGCCTCCTCGCACACCTCCACTGCAGCTCTGCCCTCGGTGGTGCCGCCGATGATAAGGATCTTACCCATGGTGCTCGTCGTTAGTTAGTAGGTCGAGGAGTTCCTCTATCGTGGTGGGGTGATGGCTCCTTCCGTCAGCGGTCCTGAGGAGCAACCCCTCATCGGAGAGTTCGATCGCATCGGCACTCTCTGCCTCTGGGGTGGCGAGGATGGTATTGCGCCTCAGCGCCTTCACCACCATATGGTAGAGCGGGAGGAGCCGGTGTGTGGGAGCGCTGATACGGATGGTGCGGGTGTGGGGGTTCTCAATGCGGAAGAGCCCTCTGAGTCGGTCAAAGACGATATCCCGCCGCTCAAAGAAGTCACTCAGTGTCCCATCGAGAGAGAGATCCTCCGGGGTACCGATGTGTAGTCGCTTCTCATCATCGAGGAGCCAGATCTTGTCGGCGATCTGGAGCGCCATCTCGAGGTCGTGGATGGAGAGGAAGATGGTCTTGTGCGTCTCTCGGGAGAGCCGGTGGAGGAGCTGCATCATGTCCACCTTGGAGGGAAAGTCGAGGAAGGAGGTGGGCTCATCGAGGAGGATGATCGGGGTCTCTTGGGCGAGCGCCTTGGCGATCATCACCTTCTGTCGCTCTCCGTCGCTGAGCGTCCCGACATCGCGGGGAGCGAAGCGCTCCATGCCCACGAGACGGAGGGCGTCGAGGGCTTTCCGCTCATTGGCGGCATCCACCTTTCCCCAAAAGCCGGTGTAGAGGCTGCGACCGAGGGAGACAAGGTCGAGCACGGTCATGTGTCCCACCTCTATCCGCTCCGTCAGCACGACGCTGATGAGCCTCGCCAGCTCCGTGCTCTTGTAGCTGTCTATCTCGCCCCCGCGGACGAGGATGGAGCCACCGAGCTTGGGCTGGAAGGCAGCAATCGTGCGGAGGAGGGTCGACTTGCCCACACCATTGGACCCGATGAGGCAGGTGAGCTCACCGGAGTAGACGGTGGCGGAGAGCCCCTCGGCGACCACCCTGTGCGGGTAGCCGATGGCGAGGTCGCGCAGCTCTATGGTGATCTCCTTACTCATAGTCTCTCGCCCCGACGGCGACTGAAGAGGACCCAGATGACTATCGGGGCACCGATGAGGGCGGTGACCGAATTGATCGGCAGCGCCCCCTCGAAGCCCGGCATCCGCGCGATGACGCTGCAGATCAGGGCGAGCAACGCCCCGACAAGCGTCACCGCCGGCATCAGGATCCGATGGTTGGAGGTGGCGAAAATGGTGCGGCAGAGGTGTGGCACCGCCAGACCGATGAAGACGATCGGACCGCAGTAGGCGGTGACGATGGCTGTGAGGAGGCAGGAGCAGAAGATCACCCGGTGGCGGGCGCGCTTGTAATTGAGCCCAAGGCTGCGGGCATAGTTCTCTCCGAGGAGCAGGAGATTAAGCGTCTTGATGAGGGGAAAGGAGAGGGGGATCAGCACCAGCATCAGGAGGACGAAGGTGGTGACGCGGTCGCCGCTCACCTTGGAGAAGCTTCCCAGTCCCCAGACGACATAGCTGCGGACATCCTCATCGTTGCTAAAGAACTTCAGCACGCCGATGATCGCATTGGCAATGTAGCCGATCATCACGCCCATGATGAGGAGGACGACATTCCCCTTCACCTTCTCCGACATGATCATGATGATCCCCATCACCGCCAGCGCCCCGAGGAGTGCCGCCACCGAGACCGCCATCTCCCCGACGAAGCCCATACGGATCAGCGCCCTCTGGCTGATGCTCCCCGAGAGGAGCACGAGGGTCGCCACGCCGAGGCTGGCACCGGAGCTGATGCCGAGCTCCGAGGGGCCGGCGAGGGGATTTCGGAAGACCGTCTGCATGAGCAGTCCGCTGATGGAGAGCCCAGCACCGGCGACGAGGGCGGTGATGGTCTGGGGGTAGCGGCTCTTCCAGACGATGTTACGCCAGATCTCACTCCCCCCGGTGTCGTGCCCGAGGAGGATATCCACCACGTCGCGGAAGGGGATCGCAATCGTCCCGAGAGAGAGATTGAGGACGAAGGCGACGACGATCAGGATCGCAACGATGCCAAAGGCTATGGCGTTACGGGAGCGGGGCATGGTATATCACTTCTCCCTCGTGAGGAGGTCGTAGTAGACGGGTGTATGGTCGGGGAGCAGCTCGGGGTGGAAGGCGTGGATCAGGTCGGCAAGGACCACCTCCGGCTCCACCGGTGAGCCCTCGTAGAAGGGGCGCTCCGAGAGATTGCAGTAGAGCACTTTCCGCTCCTTGTACGCCCGGAAGTCTCTGTACCGAGCGTCTGTGCGTGCGAGCACATCGTAGGAGTAGTCGCCCTTGTAGTTATTGGTGATCCGCCAGAAGTCCGCATCCGCCGCCTGGCTGTAGACGGTCTCAAAGTCGAGGTAAAAGCCCCCGGACTCCTTATTGTCCCTCAGGAAATAGTCCCCACCGGCATCGCGGAAGAGGTGCGCGAGGTAGCTCTCCCCACCGACGACATACCAGTTACCCCCGTGCAGCTCACCGCTGAGGATCTTCGGACGAGGCAGGTCGGGCGTGATGAGACTCTGGAGCTGGTGATAGCGCTGCTCTATTTGGTCAAAGGTCTGCTCCGCCTGGTCCTCCTTCCCGAGGAGGAGGGCGGTGAGCTTGATCCACTCCGCCTGACCGAGCGGGGAGGTCTCCTTGTACCCGAGGAAGGTGAGGAGCGGGATGTCGAGCTCCTTGAGAGCATCATACCCTCCGCGCTTGAAGGGGGAGACGAGGATCAGATCCGGCTCCAGTGCCATGATCAGCTCGGAGTCAAAGTTTCCCTCTATCCCGATCCGCCGCGCCTTGCCCTCCGCCAGGCGGTCGAGCATCTTCTGATTGAAGAGAAAGTGGGTACTCGGCATACCGACGACCCGGTCGACGGCATCGAGCTTGATGAAATTGGAGAGCTGCAGCGTCGTCATCACGATCACCCGC
>QWCJ01000089.1_pt1 | contig 43707 bp, 31 predicted proteins | sample 1972501 | NCBI WGS metagenome assembly QWCJ01 (sample SAMN09866711, study PRJNA288562) | Human vaginal metagenome isolate term2_vaginal, whole genome shotgun... | isolation source: vagina | host: Homo sapiens | place: USA: California
TAATATCATTTGTAAATTAGACAAAAAAGGGTTATCTTTGTATGAAAAGGAAAGCGTGGAAACGCGAAATAATCATTAATAACAATTATAAAAGAAAATTGAATATGGAGACAATTATCAATGCAAGAGTTCCTGAATTTAAGGTTCAGGGTTTTCAAAACGGTAGTTTTAAGGAAGTTAGCAACAAGGATATTGAGGGCAAGTGGGCTTTGTTCTTTTTCTATCCAGCTGATTTCACGTTTGTGTGTCCCACTGAGTTGGGCGACTTGCAGAGCAAGTATGAGGAATTGAAGAAAATGGGCGTGGAGGTGTTCTCCGTGAGTTGCGACACGCATTTTGTGCACAAGGCTTGGCATGACGCTTCCGAGACAATCAAACAGATACAATACACCATGCTTGGCGACCCCCGTGCGGTGTTGGCAAAAGGCTTCGGCGTGTACAAGGAGGACGAGGGCGTTGCTTATCGTGGCACATTCTTGGTGAACCCGGAGGGACTGATAAAGGTGGCCGAGGTGCAGGACAACAGCATCGGGCGCAATGCCGACGAACTTGTTCGCAAGGTGGAGGCCGCACAGTTTGTGGCCACGCACGCCGGCGAGGTATGCCCGGCCAAATGGAAGAAAGGTGGCGAGACGTTGAAACCAAGCATCGACTTGGTGGGTAAAATTTAAGCGGTCACCCTTTTTTGAAATGACTATACAAGGTTACTTGACAAGGTGTTGTGCCATCAAGTAACCTTTTTTCTTACTCCCTGACACCCCTTTTCGATATTGAAAAGCATGACTTGGGACTGTAATTTTAATCGTAATAAAACAAGAAAATGCTACAATCTGATATAAAAGAACAGCTAAAGAGCGTGTTCGCCAATCTTAAATCATCTTTCGTTTTGCGCGTAGAGCGCGACCAAGCCTATGCCTATGCGGATGAATACACTGCGTTTGTGGAGGATTTTGCCGCCACGTCTGACAAGTTGTCGGTAGAGTATGTTGCCGGCTCCGATTTCCGTTTCAATATCATTCGTGACGGCAGCGACACCGGTGTGCGTTTCTGTGGCATACCCAACGGCCATGAGTTTACCTCGCTGTTGTTGGCCATCCTCAACGCTGACGGGCAAGGCAAAAATCTCCCCGACAAAGCTATCACCGCCAGAATAAAGGCTCTCAAGGGTGAAGTGAGGTTGCAAACTTACGTCTCGCTTACCTGTACCAACTGCCCCGATGTGGTTCAAGCGCTCAACGTAATGGCCCTCGTCAATCCAAACGTGACCAGCGAGACCATTGATGGTGCGCTATACCAAGACGAGGTGACGGCGCTCAACATCCAAGCCGTGCCCTCGGTCTACGTGAATGGCCAGCTATTGCATGTGGGGCGTGGCGACTTGGGCACGTTATTGCAAGAACTTGAGGACACCGTGGGCACCACTCACGACGAGTCTGCCGCCAAGGTGGAACACCAATGCGATGTCGTGGTCCTTGGCGGTGGCCCGGCTGGAGCTACCGCAGCTATCTACTCGGCTCGCAAAGGGCTGAAAGTGGCCATCGTGGCTGGCCGTATAGGTGGACAAATCAACGATACCACGGGCATCGAAAACATTACCTCAGTGCCTGAAATCACAGGCGTGCAGCTCAGTGCCAACCTGCGTTCGCATATCGAGCGCTATGACGTGGACATATATGATAACCGGAAAATAGTGGGGGTAGATCTTGACGGCAAACTCAAGCGGGTGTTCGTCCGCGGTGGCGAGGAGTTCATCGCACCTGCCGTTATCATAGCCACGGGCGCTGGTTGGCGTCGGTTGGGGCTGCCCGACGAGGCCCTGTACCTTGGGCATGGTATACATTTTTGTCCCCATTGTGACGGACCTTTCTACCAAGGCAAGAAAGTGGCTGTTATAGGTGGTGGTAACTCTGGCGTGGAAGCTGCCATCGACTTGGCTGGGATATGTAGCCATGTCACCCTGATAGAGTATGGCGATGCCATGCGCGCGGACGGCGTGCTGCAAGAGAAGGTGCGCTCGCTGGGCAACGTGGACATTCGTATGATGTCACAAACCACCGCTGTTGTGGGTGACGGCAAGCAATTGAAGGGACTGGTGATTAAAGACAGGAAAACCGAGAAAGAGCGTGAGGAGGCTTTTGACGGTGTGTTTGTGCAGATAGGGCTTTCGCCCAACACTGATCCTTTCAAGGGCAATCTGCCACTGTCGGCTCGGAAAGAAATTGTGGTGGATGCGTGCAACCGCACGGCGGTACCCGGCGTTTATGCCGCTGGCGATGTCACCACGGTGCCATATAAGCAAATCATGATAGCCATGGGCGAGGGCGCCAAGGCTGCGCTCTCGGCTTTTGACGACCGGGTGCGTGGTATCGTTTAAAGCATGAGGTGGGGTGGCGGAAACCCTGCGATCTTTTAAGAACATTGTGAATTTTTCCGTATCACTTTGTGGACGGCGAGTGGAGGTGTAGTGTGCGCATGCCAAAATAGCCTCAACTCCATGCCCACAGAGTGGTGTTTTTGACATGTGCGTGGTGGGCTCGCCTTGCCGTCATTCTGGCACACGCTTGCTTTTGATACGGCTTTTGATGGAGCGCACACTGCTGGGGCCAATGGCCAAGATGTCTCCCACCTCTTGCTCTGTCTTGCCCATGCGCTCGGTGGCCGTGAGATATAGGTACTGTTTGGGGGATAGGTTGCTGTATGTTTGGTTCAGTTGTTCCACGTAGGGCATATCGATGAGCTTGATGTATTCTAAGAAGTCGAGAAAATCTTGGTTGCTCCAATGTATGGTGTTTCGGTTGCACAGCACGCTCTCGTATAGCATCTTGCCGTTGCTGAGCCTTTGCACCTCTGTGTCTTTGAGCGTGCTCACTTTCTTTTTCAGCTCGCTCAGCTCCTTGTTGGTGATGTGTTGGGTGGCTTTCAGCTCGTGCAACTGGTCGCTGTACTCGTTGAGCAGCAAGTGTTTTTGCAACAGGTCTCGCCTGTCTCGTGCCTGTTTGTACTTGTGGTAGAGCACCATTGTTACTACCGATAGCACCAATATGATGAGTAGTCCGGTGGAGTACGTGCGATAAGTGTCGATTTGTTTCTCGCGCTCTTCTCGCTCATATTTGTTCTGTATGTCGTAAATGTTATTTTGGCTGCGTATGTGTTCTTGCCTCTCTTGAAAGGCGAGCAGCGTGTCGGCTATACGCGTGGCTCCTTGGTAGTCGCGCATGGTTTTTCTCAACGTGAAGAGGCTGTGCAGCACTTTCTCGTAGGTGTATACGTCGGTGGTGTCCGCAGCCTTGAGCAAGCAGTCGTGGGCACGTTCCAGCTCGCCTCGCTGTATGTAGAAATCGGCCAGTACGGCGTAGGTGTAGCTGCTTGGTCGCTCTCTCAAGGCCCGCTGTATGTACTCTTCGGCCTTGGCTGAATCGTTGTTGCGATGATAGGCATCGCTGATGTTTGAGAGTAGCACCGACTGGTTTTCGCGGCTCAGGTATGGGTAGTAGTTGAGGCTTTGGCGCAGGTATTCCAAGTTGCTGTCGGGTTTCTCCAATCCACTGTATGCGTTGGCAATGTAGGTGAGGCTGTATCCTATCCACTCTTTGTTGTTGAGCTTGCGCGCCATGTCGCCCGCTTTGCGCGCGTATCTGATAGCGGTAGCGTAGTTTTTATTAATCAGGTTGATATAAGAGATAGATGAATAGACTTTGTGTTTCAGGGTGAGGTTCTTGGATTGCTTGACCAAGTTTTCGGCACGTTTGAGCAGAAGGATAGCTCGTCGGGTGTTGCCACGGTAAAAAAAATGTATCACGCCTTTGTAGTAGCATGCTCTTGCGAGTTGCTCTTGGTCGCCGTTCTGCTCGTAGTAGAAAATGGCATAGTCGATGGAGTCGTTGTCCACGGGCAGTTGCTTGCGGAATAGCGTCTCTGTCTTGAGCAGTGTGTAGCGCGCCATGTCGTCGTGACTGTCAAGGCCCTCGGTTGGCATTTCGCGCAGATAGGTGTAGGCTGCGTCGACATTACCTTGAGCGAGCAATGTGTCCACCCTGTCGAGGCTGGCTTGATGGTCGGAGAATTGGTGGCATGCGGTCGTCATAGCTATGGCTGTGGCGAGCATGGTCAAGATGGATATGAGTTTGAGAGAATGGGCGGTTAAATAGAGTTTGTGAAGCTCTTTACGCATGCGTGATTTGATATGTTTTGGGAAATTAGACTTCATTCATGTCGCAAAGATAAGCTAAAATTATGAAATTGTGCACAAAAAACATCACAAAAGTAGCAATTTTGAAAGAAAAATAAGTATTGTTTTGTAACTAAACGTTAACTACTGGTCTTTTTTTTGTTGCAAAAATCGTATGTGCTTCGTTAAGTCAAGGTTGCCACAGTGTCAATAAACATTGGGATGTTGCACTGCAACACTCTTTTTTACGATGATTTTTTGATTTTGAATTTAAGCCTAAATAACATATATTTGCAGTGAGCATGTTGAAGCCAGATGGTTTGAACTCGCTTGTATGAGAGATTTATTCATTATTAATCAAAATTTGTTATACCTATGCGAAAAACCTTTTTTAGCCAATCCCTCATCGTTGGGGTCATAGCGCTGTTTTCGCTAAGTGGACCTGTCTTGGCTCAACAGCCTGCTGGGGGCGACAAGTTCACCATTGAGGGAACCGTGATTGACAACACCAACAACGAGCCAATTGCTGGCGCTACGGTGCGCCTGAAAAATGGGTTACGAGGCACCGCCACCAACGTGGAGGGAAAATTTGTTGTCAAGGACTGTTCTGTCCAAGACGTGTTTCAAGTGAGTTACATCGGCTACAAGCCCAAGTATTTCACCGTTGGTAAGCACCGCAAGTTTACCATCTATTTGGAGGAGAACTCCACGCAGATAGGACAAGTGGTCGTGACGGGTTTCCAGAAACTCAAAAAAAATAGTTTTACCGGTTCGGCCACCATTGTGACAAGCGAGGATCTCAAGAAGGTGAACTCCAAAGACGCTGTGAAAGCCTTGCAGGTTTTCGACCCTTCGTTCCGCATTATGGACAACCTTGGGTTTGGCGCTGACCCCAACCAGATGCATGAGATTAATATTCGGGGAGCGTCGAGCATATCGCAGAATAGAGGTTTGGACGTTGAGAACCAACGTCTCACTCAGCGTACGAACCTGCGCGACAACCCCAACATGCCTATTTTCATGCTCGACGGATTTGAGGTGGACGTGCAAAAGATATATGACATGGACATCAACCGCATAGAGAGCATGACCATCTTGAAAGACGCCGCGGCTACGGCACTCTATGGTTCGCGTGCGGCCAATGGTGTCGTGATAGTCACCACAGTGCCCCCCAAGGCCGGCGAGATACGCATAGACTACAACACTACCTTGGAACTGTCTTTCCCCGACCTTTCAGACTATAACCTGACCAACGCCACCGAGAAGTTGCAAGTAGAGAAAGATGCTGGGCTGTACGTGGGTACTTTTGGTGTGGCCACGATAGACAAGGAGCGGGAGTACAACGACAAGCTCAACGAGGTGAGGCGCGGCGTGAACACCGACTGGCTGGCGCGACCTCTGCGCAACGCCTACAACTGGCGTAACGACGTGTCGCTCTCGGGTGGTGTCAACGAGGTAAGGTACATGCTGAACCTGAACTATGACAAGAACGCCGGCGTTATGAAAGGCTCCAAGCGCAACAGGTACGGCGCGGGGATGATGATTGACTATCGATTGAGAGACTGGTTGCAAATCCAAAACAAGGTGACGCTTAACAGGACATCCTATGAGGACTCACCTTACGGCTATTTCAACGACTATTCACAGCAGCTGCCTTACGACGCCATCTATGACGATGCCGGCGAATTGCTGCGTGAGCTGCCCATGTCGCACCGCGCCAACCCACTGTGGCGGGAGCACTATATGCAAAGCTACAGTGGTCGCGGTGGTATCACCGACGTGACCGACAACCTGAGCGTGAACATCCATTTCACCCCCAACTTGTATCTTCGGGGCACGTTTAGCGTTAGCCAAGTGAAGACAGACGGCAAGACTTTCAAAGACCCCAAGGACTCTTTCTTGTTTCGCTCTGTGGCCAATAACCGCAAAGGCTCGCTCGACGTGTCGGGCGACACTCGCCTGAAATGGAATGCCAACGCCATGCTCCACTTCAATAAGCGGTTCAAGCGTCACTTCTTGAACCTCACGGCGGGTGTGGATGCGCAGGAGACCAACGATCGCCGCCTGTCGTATAGGCAAGAAGGTTTCAACATTGGCAGCTTGAATGATCCCATTTACGCAGCCACGCAGCCCGACAAAACCATCGACACCAAATCCACGACAAGGCTCTTTGGCTTGTTGGGAGCTCTCAATTATACCTTCGACGAGATCTACTTGTTGGATGCCTCGTTCCGTATGGATGGCTCGTCGCAGTTTGGCGAGGACAAACGTTTTGCGCCATTCGCCTCTGTAGGCGTGGGCTTAAACATACACAACTATCCGTTCGTCAAGAAACTGCCGTGGATTAACACGCTTCGAATGCGTGGCACTTATGGCAGCACCGGAAAGGTTAACTTCTCTCGTTTTGACGTGATCAGCAGTTACAAGGCCGACACAAAGGCGTGGTATTACACAGGGCCAGCAGTCAGGCTCTTCACCATGGGTAATTCAGCGTTGTCGTGGGAAATCACCAAGTCGCTCGACGCCAATTTGGGCACAAACAAGAACAGAATATCCAAGTTGGACGATGCCATCGAGGAGTACAACAAGAAAATCAGGGATAATTACGATGCTGAGCATCCACAATACCAAAACTTGCAGAACCGCCCTCTTATCCAATATTACGTGGGCGCGTCCACCACAGCCATCTATGCCATGCCCTCGTTGGGCATTGACCCGGCCAGCGGCAAGGAACTTTTCAGAAAGAAAGACGGTACCATCACCAAGGAATGGAATGCCAGTGACATGGTGGTGTGTGGAGATACCAATCCCGATGCTCAAGGCTCGTTTGGCATCAACGTAGCCTACAAGGGCATCTACGTGAACGCCTCGTTCCTCTATGCTTTTGGTGGGCAAGTGTATAACCAGACCCTTCTTGAGAAAGTGGAGAACGCACAGATAAAAGATCAGAACGTGGACCGTCGTGTCATCACGGACAGATGGCGCAAGGTGGGTGATATAGCGCCATTCTATGGATTGGGCGAGAAGAGCTCCACAAAGCCCACGTCAAGATTTGTACAAAATGACAATTACGTGCATTTCAACAGCTTGGCCATAGGCTATGACTTCAGTCGGAAACTCATCTCCAAGCTCAAGCTAAGCGCGCTGTCCATCACGCTCAACGCATCCGACTTGGCTCGATGGAACACCGTGAGGGTGGAACGCGGACTCTCATATCCTTATGCACACACGTACAGCATAAGCTTGCGAGCAAGTTATTGACCTAAAAAAATCAACGACAACGATTATGAAACAAAAAACATATTCCATCATCATAGCCTGCATGGCACTTTTGGGGCTGAGTGGCTGCAACGACTGGCTTGACGTGCCCGTGGAGGGACAGTCTACGGCCAACGAACTCTTTGAGACCGGCGACGGCTATCGCTCCGCCCTGCATGGCATTTACAAAAGCATGGCCTCGCCCACGCTCTACGGACGAGAGTTGCAATTTGGCGTTATAGACTTCTTCTCAGGTCAGTACGACATCAATGTCAATTCCAATGACCTGAGCAACCCCACCTATATTGCGGCGGGCAAGCGCGACTACAAGGATGCCAAGCTACAGCCATTGATAGATAATATCTGGTTGGCAGCCTTCAACGCTATTGCCGCCGATAACGATTTAATCAAGCATTTGGAGGGCGAGAGTGGCAATAAGTTCAGCGAGGGCAAAATGGAGAGAGACGATATCCTTGGCGAGGCCAAGGCTATCAGGGCTTTCATCCACCTCGATATGCTACGCCTCTTCGCCCCAGCGCCCATTGACGACGATGGCGGCAATTACATTCCCTACGTGACGGAGTTCCCGAACAAGAGAGCCACGCACTTGCCTGTCAAGGAGGTGATGGGTAAAATCATCGAGGACCTTGAGCAAGCGCGAGAGCTTGTCAAGCCTTTTGACTTCTCACCCTTGGGATATAGTGCCAGTGTGTCGGGTGAGGCGCGCTTCTATAACTCCTTGATGTATGGCATGGAGGGTGCCGCCGACCCCACGAGCGTGGACCCTTTCTTCTTGGGCAGGGGTTACAGATTCTCCTATTGGGCCATCACGGCCCTGTTGGCACGTGCCCATCAGTATAACGCCACGTTCGATCCCTCTTCTTTGGACAAGGCCAAGGCGTATGCGTTGGAGGTGTTGGATGCCACTTTCGAGGGTGCCAATGCCACCAAATTTGAGCCTTTCAAGAGTGAACAGTTCAATTTCGCGTGGGTAGACCAGCCCGAGGAGATGAGCGACATACGCATGGTGGGCACGCTTGTCATGGGTTTGTACAATGAGAAGCAAGTGGACGAGGCAGGTTTGGAACGCCTATTTCCACGAGAGAAAAACCAGCATAGCAGCGACTTGTTTATCGTGAACAAAGATGGCCAAGACATCTTCAAGACCATCTCGGGCATGGATGAGAGCACCACCGACATTCGATCCACTCGCCTTATCTACGAGCCGAAAGGGTCTTACCGCAACTTCCTCTCTACCAAATGGTATGTCAAAGAGAGAAACACGATGGAGCGCGACCGCACTGTCACCATCTTGCCCCTGCTGCGCACGTCTGAGTTGAGATACATCGTGGCCGAGTGCATGGCTCGAAAGGGTGATTTCGAGGGTGCTTACGGCTTGCTCAACACTATGCGCGAGCACCGTGGGCTGAACGATTATAAGTTGCCCACGCAAACTACATGGGGTGATTTTGTCAAGGACCTTGTGCGAGAGGGACAGCGCGAGTGGATTAGCGAGGGACAACTGTTCTATCTCTACAAGCGACTTAACGCGGGCGTGAAACGCGACAACGGCACCGTCAAGCCATTGACCAAGCAAGAGAGCGTGCTGCCTATACCCGCGGAGGAAACCAAGTAAAACTGTAAAAAGATGAAACGCATGAAAAAATACATCTATACACTGCCACTCGCGGCATTGATAGCCTGTGTCTCTTGTCAGGAAGAAGGACTGATGACCTTCGGGCAGGAGCACCATATATATTTTGAGAAGTTCTACAAGGATGCCGCGGCGCCGGGCAAGGAAAAGGCCGACTCGACCATAGCGTCTTTCTTCTTTGAGAACGACGACGTGTCAGAGATAGACGCCAAGGTTGTGGTTAACATGACTGGCCGGCTGCTTGAGCAAGACGCCACGTTCAAACTCAAGGTTGTGCCAGACATGACAACGGCCCTGCCCGACGAGTACAAACTGCAAGACACTTACACGTTCAGGGCGCACAATGTACCAGAAGGAGCCAAAAATCAAAGCGACACCATCGCCATAAGGATGTTTAGGTCGTCCAGGCTCAAAAGCATGCCGCACGGCGTGAAGCTCACGGTAGAACTGATTCCCATGGGAGAGATACAGTTGGGGCAGACCGAGCGCACGCGGGCCGTCATTGTGCTCACGCGCGATGCTGTTAAACCCGAGTGGTGGGACACCGACGTGACCAACAATCTCTTCGGCGAATACTCCAGTCGTAAGTACAAACTATTCTTGCTCAACATCGACAAGCAAGCCACGCTCAACGAGGATATGTTGCGCAAGGCGCCATACAAGGCCATCAAACTTGTCAGGCAGTTCAAGCAATGGCTCGTGGAGCATCCGGATCAAGCCAAGGAAGAAGACGGAAGTGCGATGACCGTCAATGTTTAACCATGCAAACAACGAAAGGAACGCATTATGAAAACAATGAGAAACGCCATCGCGTGCGCACTTGTATGCACCACGCTGAGTGCTTGTTTTAGCGACGAGGGAAATTACACTTACGAATCGCTTAAGCCCCCAACGTGGCTCATCAACGTAAACAACGCCCCTATATACGTGTATGGACGGGGTGGCGAGAAAACATATATCGACGCGTCGAGATACTTCAATTGGGGAAAACTCGATTCGCTTGAGAGAAGCAAGGAGGTGCGCTATGAGTGGCGCCTTAATGGCAAGGTATTTTCTACCGAGCTGAAAGAGACCATTCCCACCGATGAGTTCATGAAACGTTTGGGGTTGACCGACTATCCCACTGGGAGCTTTGACGGTGACTTTGCCATCATAGAGAAAGCCACGGGCATTTCTTTCAAGGCACGAACCTATATCACTATCGAGCCTCCCATCGCAGAGTGCGACTTCATCGTCTACTCTGCCAAGAACAACAGCGATCCGCATACAGGTTCCATGTCGGCGTTGAGCCTCAAATACGGGCGCGCCGCCAACGGCACTTTCAGCGTGCCAAAGTTTATCTTCAAGAAGCACTTGTCGGACGATATACCGGGAACGCCCAAACGCATGGATGTCTCGCTGTCGCTCAATGTCAGTCCGACGGGGTCGGTGACGGCCATCACGCAGGAGGGCGACGCGGTGGTTCTCAACGCCTCAACGCTCAAGAAGGCATGGGAACTTGGTTCGCAGTTTGCCGACGGAACGCCTGCCAACTTCAAGGTTAGTGCTCGCAGAGACCAAGAAATAGATGCTGACAACCCTGCGTTCACGTGGGTGGCCACCCAAGACGGTCGCATTTTCACGCGCCAGACGGGCAAGCACTACCTCGGCGGAAAGTTTCTTACTGAGCCGTATTATCTCGACAAAAAAGGTTACAAGGTGACCAATTTTGGACATACGCTGTGGGGACACACCAACATCCCATGCTACGACGAGAAAAACAGGCGCGTGCTCATCGCGACATCGTTGGAGGGAAACTATCACAGTTACCGTGTCTTTATGACAGATTTGTCAATGCCGGGATGGGCGGGAGCGCCCATCATGAAAATGCCAGCAGATGCGGAGGTTCTCTATTTGACCACCATCAATGGTCAAATGTATTGGGACCGAAACAACAGTTGGTATCAAATATGGTACAACACGGGCGGAAAATCTATGGTTGGAACCTTTGCCGTGGACAATCGGACGCGCAAACTCAACGTGCCGATGGCCAACACCTATTACTTCCCGTACGAGGTGACAGGTCACCAACTCAACAAAGAGACCGTGTTCCTTACCGCGGCCACAACCCGTTTAAGCAATTTGAAGAGCCGTTGTGACCTTTTTTCAGAGGGCAACAAAGTGTTTGTGGTCGTCAGGAGTGGCACATGGGGTTCCACATCCATAGATCAGATAGGCCAACTACCGCTCAAGGGCATCACCTCCAAAGTTACGGCCATGACCTATGACCGCAACGACCAGTACACGCAGGGGCGTGATTACAAGCACTTGCTTGTGGGATGCGAGAACGGCGATGTCTTAATCTATGAGGTGACAAACCTGCCGGCGCCTGTCCTTGTGGGCAAATACAACGCTGGCGGGCGGGTGGCCGCCATCAAACAGCTGCGCGCGGAGCGCACCACGCTTGACATGTATTGATAAAAACAAGCTAACAATCATAATTCTTTTATCGTGAAGAGAGCCGGGCGTCGCATGGTCGGCGCCTGGATTTCTTTACAATTCCTCGCACATGAACAATCAAAAACAACTATAAATGAACAATAGAAAAACATTCAAAACATTGCTCTGCTTCCTTGCCATTACTGTGGCGACGCAGGTGGCAGCTCAAAATGATACGAAGGCGACTGCCGATGTAACCGTAAATTGCGACACCAATGGCCCGATAACGCTATCGGTCTCGAAAGGCGCCACGTGTGCCTCGTACAGCATGCAGCTTTTCACGTCTGACATAGCCACACGCATCGGTGACGCCGTGTTGGCCAATTATTTCAGTAACCAGAAAATAGAAAAGCGCACGCCCAACCTCAAAAACGCGAAATTTATGGACATGGGGTTCTGTGTCTTGCCCGAGAAGGAATACACATTGCTCACCCTCGCCTACGACAAGGATGGCGCAGCAGGTAGCGTCACGCGCACCTCTTTCACCACGCCCAAGCACAAGCCAGCTGGCAATCCGCGGCTCACTTGCACTGTGACGGCCCTTGGCCCCGACAGCGTTACGGTGAAGTTCAGTCCCAACGCTGATGTGGCAGGTTACGCTATTTGCCAATTCGAGGCTGGAAGCATAGATAGTCTCGTTTCGCATCACGGTCCGATGATGGGCTTCTCAAATTCATCTGACATGATTAGACGGTTCAGTGGGCAGTCGGCTTACACCAAGGAGATGAGCCACACGTGGGACGATATGATACCCAACTATGACTATGAGATATGCGCGTTGCCTTGGGACAAGGACGGCGTGTACCTCGACATTGTCACCACGCCCGTCAAAACCGCCTTGTTGGGTGGCGAGGGTGTGGCTGCCGTGAGCATCGAGATAGGGCAATTTGGCGGTGGCGACGACACGGGCTACTTCCAGGAAATAGTCTATACGCCCAACGACCAAGCGGCCGTACACCGAGATATCATCATCACCGAGGAGGCTTTCAACGCCAAAGACATGGGCGAGCGCGGCGTTATCGACATGCTGCAAAAGGAAATTCCGCAAGATCCCTATTGGAACCAGTATCGCGTGGATCGCGCCAAATGGAACGCACAACCTGCCACCACATACGTGGCGTGCTCCATGGCACGTAACGTCAAGGGCGAGTGGGGCAAGTTGCACACCAAGAAATTTACCACGCCAGCCAAATAGTAACCATATTGCGTAAGTCACACATGCGCGGCGCCTCGGTTGAGGAGCCGTGCGGCTAACACCATCACAACTATGAAACATCTCCTTTGGAGGGCATTGCTTGGCCTCGCCATTCTGCCCAGCATGACACAAGCGGCCGGTTTGCCGCAGGCGTTACCCATAGACACGGCTGTAAGAATAGGCACTTTGGACAATGGCCTTAAGTATTACATCCGCCATAACAACTGGCCCGAGAAACGTGCCAACTTCTATATTGTACAGCGCGTTGGCTCCATACAGGAGGAAGAGAACCAACGCGGTTTGGCACACTTCCTTGAGCACATGTGCTTCAATGGCACCAAAAACTTCCCCGGAAACAATGTCATCAGATATTGCGAGTCTTTGGGCGTGAAGTTTGGTGGCGACCTCAACGCATACACGTCCATAGACCAGACGGTTTACAACATCTCCAACGTGCCCACCAAGCGACAGAGCGCGCTCGACTCGTGCCTGCTCATCCTGCACGACTGGGCCAACGGCCTGACATTGGACCCTCAAGAGATAGACAAAGAACGAGGCGTGATACACGAAGAGTGGAGAGAGCGCACCAGTGCCAACTCGCGCATGTTGGAGCGTAACTTGCCTACACTCTACTCTGGATCCAAGTATGGCTCGCGCTTTCCCATCGGACTGATGAGTGTCGTGGACAATTTCAAACCAGCAGAGCTGCGTGCCTACTATGAGAAATGGTACCACCCATCCAACCAGTGTATCATCGTCGTGGGAGATATTGATGTGGATCACACCGAGCGCATGATACGGCAGATGTTCGGGCCTGTGACCAATCCGGCCGACATCGCTCCCATCGTCGCCGAGCAAGTGCCCGACAACGATGCCCCTATTGTCGTGATAGACAAGGACAAGGAACAACCCAACACCGCCGTAGAGGCAATCTTCAAGCATGACCCGTGGCCCGACTCGCTCAAAAACTCCATGGACTACGTCATGGCTAACTATGTCAGAAATGTGGCCATAGGCATGCTCAATGACCGGTATGCTGAAGCGGCGCAAAAGAGTGGATGCCCATACTTTGGCGCTGAAGCGGCTGATGGAACGTTCATTTTTGCCAAAACAAAAAACGCCTTCAGGGTGTCGACGGCGCCAAGGAGCATCGAACTAACGGCCAAAGCCTTGAAAACCGCTCTTGCCGAGGCTCATCGCGCAGCCGACCATGGATTTACGCAGGTGGAATATGACAGGGCCAAGAAAAACCTTCTCAACGGTTTGGAACGCGCGTACAACAACAAGGACAAGCGTGGTAACGCCTCGTTCGCAGACGACTACAAGGGTAACTATCTCTCCAACGAGCCAATTCCGTCTTTTGAGGAGTATTATTATATGATGCGACAGGCCATTCCGCAAATACCTTTGGAGGAGATTAACAGGGTGTTGCCAAGCCTTTTGCCCAAGTCTGACCATAACTTGGTGATTATCAACTTTAACAATGAGAAGGAGGGAAATGTCTATCCCAAGCGAGAGGAATTGCTTGAGGCTGTGAGAGAGGCTCGCCAAGCCAATCTTGAGGCCTACGTGGACACCTTGCAACAACAGCCGTTGATGAAAAAATTACCACGACCCGGCAGAATTGTGAAAGAAAAAAAGAACGCCAAGTTTGGTTTCACCGAGCTGAAACTGTCCAATGGCGTAACTGTGGTGCTTAAGAAAACCGACTTCAAGAAAGGGCAAGTGGGTCTGTCGGCGATGGGCCCCGGTGGAAAGTCGCTCTATGGAGAGAAAGACTTTGCTAACTTGGCCGCTTTTGATGATATCGTGGGCAATAGTGCGTTAGGTGGATTCACGGGTATGCAACTACCTAAAATTCTTGCTGGCAAGACCGTCAACGCCCATCTTTCCATCGGTGATAAATATATGGGTGTGGGCGGATCGGCCACCAAGCAAGACGTGGAGACCATGCTGCAACTTGTCTATTTGTATTTTACTGATATTGGTAAGGATGAGAAAGCTGTGGCCAACCTCATGGATGGATGGCGCACATCGCTCAAAAATAGGAATTTGTCGCATGAGACAATCTACTCAGATTCGCTCACGGCCACGCTCTATGGGCATAATCCAAGACTCAGACCTTTTCTTGAGGAACACCTCAAGGATATAAATTATGACCGCGTGCTACAGATAGCGCGCGAGCGCACGGCCAACGCGTCGGCATGGACGTTCACCTTTGTGGGCGATTATGACGAGTCCACCATTCGTCCGCTCGTATGCCGTTACCTTGGCTCGCTGCCCACCAAGGGCAAGGTTAGACACGGCCATCTGCTCACATCTTATCAAAAGGGCGTGGTTGAAAACGTGTTCCACCGTAAGATGCAGACTCCCAAGGCTATGGCTTGCATGGTGTGGCACAACACCGACATGCCCTATACTATGGATGGCGCCATGAAGATGAACATGATAGGGCAAATACTTAGCATGGTGTATCTCAAGAAGATACGCGAGGATGCGGGCGCTGCCTATTCGTGCGGAGCTGACGGTTCGGCTGAGATAGAGGGCGACTTCCACGCTTACTCACTCGTGGTGACGTGCCCCGTGAAACCGGAGAAAAGCGACATAGCGCTTAAAATAATGCGCGATGAGGCCGAGCGCATGGCCACACATTGCGACAAGGCCATGTTGGACAAAGTGAAAGCCTATATGCTCAAAAACGTCGATTTGGCTGTAAAAACAAACACTTATTGGCGAAACGTCATCGGTATGTACCGCCGTTATGGCATAGACACGCACACTCGATACAAAGAGGTCATCAAGGAGCAAACCGCGCAGGGACTGTGCGATTTTATGAAAAAATTCTTGCAGGCCAACAATCGTGTCACCGTGGTGATGTTGCCGCAAGAATGACGACGGCCCTTGACGTTGCCATTAACAAAATCTCCCGTCAACCAAATAGGCTGACGGGAGATTTTATAATGCCCCTACACGTCATGAGTGCTTCTTTTATGCTTCAGCATGGTGTCTTTTACGCTTAGGCATGATATTCTTCGCACCGTGACACAATGTTTTTTACACTTTGAAATAATCTTCCAATGCTTTCCGTGCGCTGCCGTTGTCGTTTGGCAAGTCCTCAATGACGCGCCCTCGCTCAAGTAGCGCTATGCGAGTGCTTATGTCCACGGTGTGCTGCAAATTGTGGCTGCTAACGAGGATCGTGGCGCCAGTCTCGGCATGGTATTCGGTCAGGAGGTTTTTCAAGATGTTCTGGCCCGATGGATCGAGATAGTTAAACGGTTCGTCGAGTACCACCAATTCTGGTCTTGTGAACAGTATGGAGATGATGCCAACTTTCTGTTTATTGCCCGCGCTGAGATTGCGAATGTATTTTTTTTGGCCGAAAATCTCACCGTTTGTAAACGGCAAGAAGCGTCCAATGGCACTGTTCTCGATGTTCGCCCAGTCGATGGGTGGCGCGCCGTTGGCTTTGGCTATAAAGTCGATATATTCCTCGGGCGTGAGAAAATCGATGAGAAATCCTTCGTCTATATATGCGCCTGTTATATTTTTCCAATCTTCAGAGTGGGCTGGGTTGATGGGCGTGGGTGCACCCTCGGTGTCTGTGGGTCTGGGCGTTAGCAGCACCTCGCCTTGGTCGGCGAGCAGCAAGTCGAGCGTCAGCCTGAACAGAGTGGTCTTGCCCGCTCCGTTATTGCCTACCAATCCGAGAATGTCTCCGTTGTTAATAGTGAAGTGGTCTATGTTTACGGCTGTTTTCTCCCCAAATGTTTTAACTAATTGATGAATGTCTATTTGCATGTGATAGCGTCATTGTTTGTTAGTGTGCAATCTTCTGGTATGCAAAGTTAATAATAATATTCATACATACCCAGTTTTTTATAGGTGTGTTTTGCTTTAAAAAAACAGGGCGTTCTATGGTTTGGGCGCGGCGCGTGCCGGTGGATGGCTAAATACGTGACATGAGCGTACAAAACAATTGTCGCCGCTCGTTGCGATGCGAGAGGCGACAATTGATAGGATAGCTCATGGATTGTATTTACGATTTATCCTAAATATTTCATCAATATTTTGATATTGCCACTTGCGCGCAATTTGGCAATGCTCTTCTCCCTGATCTGTCTCACACGCTCTCGTGTCAGTCCCAGTTGGTCTCCAATCTCTTCTAAGCCGAGCTCGTGGCAACCTATTCCGAAACATTCGCGGATGATGGTTATCTCTCTTTCTTTGAGCACGCTCTCAAGCACCGTGTTCAGTTCTTGCGCCATACTCTCATGGTCCACGCTCCTGTCGGTGCGACTTTCATCGCCGCTGGCCATAATGTCGGCCATCGAGTTGGTCTCGTCTTCTTGGAATGGCGCGTCTATGCTCACGTGGTGGCCATCTGCCATCATGCTTTGCTGCACCTTGTTCACTTCCACGTCCACCGCGTCGGCTATCTCTTGTGTGCTTGGCCGACGCTCGTGCTTCTGCTCAAACTTGTTTATTTCTTGATTAATCTTGCTCAGTGTGCCCACCTGATTGAGCGGCAACCTAACGATACGGCTTTGCTCGGCGATGGCTTGCAAGATACTTTGGCGTATCCACCACACCGCATAGGATATGAATTTGAAACCTCGCGTCTCATCAAATTTCTCCGATGCCTTGATCAATCCGATGTTGCCCTCGTTGATTAGGTCGGTCAGTGACAGCCCTTGGTGTTGGTATTGCTTGGCTACTGACACCACGAAGCGCAGATTAGAGGTGATGAGTTTCTCCTTGGCGCGTTCTCCTTCCTTTCCGCCTTTTTTGATTTTTTGTGAAAGTTCAATTTCTTCGTCAATAGAGATAAGTGGAGCTCGTCCTATTTCCACCAAGTATTTATCCAATGCCTCACTAGCGCGATTGGTGATACTTTTCTGTATTTTTAATTGTCTCATGTTCTATTATACCGCCCCTAATGAAAGTTGGCACACTTTCATTATATTATTCAATTTATAAATATAACTATTTTTTTCTACTTTTAGGATGTATGTCTTTGATATTTATGGATAAATAACATTTGTTGCCCTAAATTAAGTGCTGACTTGTCGTGCTCGTCATGCGATAATGCTCAGTGCGTGATACAAAACTGGTGCACTTGTCGGCGTGTGTTGCCGCTTACTGTTTTGAGGTGCATGGCTTATAAGTGGTTGGTGGCTTGTGTAAAGGTAGTGTGTCCACAACGACAAAAGCCAAGTGAACTTGCTGGTTCACTTGACTTCTGTTATGATGTACACCCTTAGGGATTCGAACCCTAGACCCACTGATTAAGAGTCAGTTGCTCTACCAACTGAGCTAAGGGTGCATGAGAAATTGGATGACAAACGGTGTACACCCTTAGGGATTCGAACCCTAGACCCACTGATTAAGAGTCAGTTGCTCTACCAACTGAGCTAAGGGTGCAATTTCTCATGCCCATGCAAGCGGCACAATGGTCGTTTGTAAAAGCGTGTGCAAAATTACATATTTTTTTTTATATGACCAAAGGTTTGATGTTTTTTTAGATTAAATCTTCACGGCTCTTTCTTTTAAAAAGTCTTGGGTCTTTTATAAATACTGTTATTTATAGCGCGCCAGTGAGACGGTGAAAGCTGTCCTTTCCTAAAGATACGACCGTGATCGTATGGAAGTTAGTCATTGAAATTCGTGTGGTATGACACATTCAACTTTTCATCTAACCATGTGAAAACCAATAAAATAAGTGCTAATAAAAGTTGGGCGAGAGAGCCGTTTCTCGTAACTTCATAGTAAAAAAGATAGTTGGAGGGTGTTTTTTGTCCAAATAAAGTCATAAAATCGGCCTCCTGATGGCAGGCAGTTCTACGGTGATTTTAATGGGTAGGAGTCATGTTTTCTGGCGTTCAGCGGTTCGCTTGTGTCATTATCTTTGGTCGATTGCTATCTAATGGCGCGGTGTTTAGGTCTTATTCATGTCGTGATTAAGACCCAAACGGCGTGTGAATAGTGCCTAACCGGCATGCGAATAGTGCCTAAAGGCATGATGTGAGGCGATTTGTGATGGTTGAAACGGCAGTGAAAGTTTGTAAACAGCTTGCTGAAAACAAGTTATAAAAAACGCTGAAAAATCGCGTATTTGCGAGCGGCGAGCCTGTCTTTTGCAAATACGCGATTTTTCAGAGATTGTTTGTCGTGTTTTTTCAACATTGAGTGCATCGCAGCGTCAACCAGCAAGTGCAAGAAATAAAAGCTAAAAAAGAGGAAAAAGGAAAAGAAACATTACAACCCCGTGTCATAGCTTTATTGTCAAGGTTGTAGTTTTCATTAGCAGTAATAAAAAGGTCTATACATGAATCCAGGGCTGTTTCATCATTTGAAATATTTTTATTCACTGAAATTGGTTTTTACTTGAGCGAGGTATAAAAGTTATCTAACATAACATTGTGTCCGATAGTAACAAGTATATTCTCATTGAGTTTTTGTTCAATTAAAGAATGCTGACCAGATTTTTTTTGTTTCAAAATCATTATTAGAACAAGAAGAATAAATCCCTAATAAGCAGATGTTTAAGAAAATGTAGAAAATGTTATTTTTTTTCATGATTAAAATAATAGAAAAAGATGGTTATAATTAATGTGAAAATAAAACTTTTTAATGTTATGATATTCTTTAAACTAATTTCTGCTGTAGATGAAATTAGGCATTCAAACATATTAAACACCCAACTTATAAGTAATAAAATAATTGGGAATGTCCACTTTTTTTTCATTAGATTTATAATTTTATTTAATAGATACCTTCATAATTCCATTGTACAAAGATAATGTTTTTATTTTGAACTCTTTTTTTTATATCTTCTTTTTCTCCCGTAGAGTCAACCAGCAAGTGCAAAAAATAAAAGCTAAAAAAGCGAAGGATGAAAAAAAAAAATGTACCTTTGCGCCACAAATGGATAAAGTGCGCCAAAGTATAGCAACCAGTTTCCTGTCTTTACCACACATATATTATATATGTAGCTTGCCAACGTAGCTCGCCCCCAAAAGCAGGACGACAAAACACGAAAATGAAAAGTGGTCGAAATTTTAAAGCAAGAAGGCGAACCTTGGGTCTCAGTTTAAGGTTACGCCCAAAATCGCCAGCAAATACAACATTAAAACAACATGCGTTGCACCTTGCCGCTCATGGGCATCCATCTTTGTCCCAAATACGAGATGACATCGTGGCGTGGTTTGCTGTTCCCACTCGTCAATTGACTTTTAGAGCTTGACATAAAACGTAAAGCCTGACAAGGCTTCTTAATGGGCGGGCTTAAATCGCGTTTACGCCCATTTACTATTTTACGAATATTTTTATTATCAATTAAACAATTACGCTTATGAAATTTAAAACTTTACACACCCTTTTGCTGATTATTGCCGCTACGCTGTGGACAGGGCGCATCGACGCACAACAACTCAAAATTGATGGCAACGACGTAAATATAACCAATGACGCCACGCTCACAGGGGTATGGCTCAAATCGGGCAATGTGAGCTGGAACGCGACGACCAAGACTCTCACGCTGGACAACGCCAAGATCGAGAACAGCATGGCATATGACAACACGCTTTTGGTTAGCGGCTTGGACATTACCATCAAGCTGATTGGAAGCAGTGATATCAGGGCCACCTCCTCGGAGGGTGTCCGTCTCATGAACTCTAAGACCACCATCACTGGCGGCGGAACTCTCAAGATGAACGCAGGATTTACCGACGTGTATCTACACCATGACGCCACACTGACCATTGACGGCTGCACCGTGGATATGGATCGCAGGTTGGAAGGTTGGAGCATGGGTGACGAGAAAGACAAAAATAACCACCTCGTGGTGAAAAATGCCACCCTGAAGGCCACGTTCGTGAACAAACTAAGCTCCATCACTCTCACAGCTTGCAAGATACAGTCGCCCGATGGTGGCAAGATTGACGGAAACGAGTTTGGCAAGTTCGTAGCCACGGCAGACGGCAGCAAAGCTCAAAACGTTGTCATTGTGCCAGACAAAACTGCCTCCATAGCGCGCGCAAACGTTGAGAACGGCTGCGAGGCCAAAGCCATCTACTCCATGGACGGGCACCTTCAGCCCGCTCTTGGCAAGGGCATTAACATTGTGCGCACGAGCGATGGCAAGACCGTCAAGGTGCTCAAGAAGTAGCTCCGCGCGTGCCATGCCGTGCATTCAGGCGGTAAATGTGGCTTGCCCACATATATAACAACCGTCGCTTGTCGGCTTCGCGATTTATCTTTAACAAAAAAGCCATGCGGTAGGCATGGCTTTTTTGATGTGTATGCAATGTTAGTTGACAGGTCTGGGCAGTATGGTCAGACCTGCGCGGTCGCTCCGTAAACCGTACTTCGTGGCGCGCATAGGTTTTGTCTTATAGGTGAAGGTCGTGCCCCATGCGGTCGCGCTTGGTGCGCAGGTAGGTCAGGTCGTATTGGTTTGGCGTGATCTCAATGGGTACGTTCTCGACAATCTCCAGCCCATAGGCCTCTAAGCCCACTCGCTTGGTGGGGTTGTTGGTCATGAGTCGCATTTTGTGCACGCCGAGATGCCGCAGCATTTGGGCGCCGCAACCGTAGTCTCGCTCGTCGGGTTTGAAGCCTAAGTGGATGTTGGCGTCGACGGTGTCCAATCCCTCTTCTTGCAGTTTGTAGGCAGCAATCTTGTTCATCAGTCCGATACCGCGTCCCTCTTGCTGTATATAGATTACCACGCCCTTGCCCTCGCGCTCTATCATCTGCATTGACTTGTGCAGCTGCTCGCCACAATCGCAGCGCAGGCTGCCGAGGATGTCACCGGTGGCGCATGACGAGTGTACGCGTACGAGTATTGGCTCGTCGGGTGTCCATTGCCCTTTGATGAGGGCCATGTGCTCCATGCCGTTGCTGTTTTGCCTGAAGGGTATGAGGTGGAAGTGTCCATAGTCGGTTGGCATATCCACTTCCTCGCCCACCTCAATGATGGTCTCGCGTTGTAGACGGTAGGCTATGATATCCTTGATGGATATGAGCTTGATGCCCCATGCTTGCGCTTTCTCTTTGAGCTGGGGCAGTCGCGCCATGGTTCCGTCCTCGTTCATGATTTCCATGAGTGCACCCACGGGTTGCAGTCCAGACAGTTTGCATAGGTCCACGGCGGCCTCGGTGTGGCCCGAGCGGCGCAGCACGCCGTTGTCTTGGGCGTAGAGGGGGTTTATATGGCCTGGTCGGCCGAAGGTTTCGGGGCGTGAATTTGGATCTGCGAGAGCCTTGATGGTGGCTGCCCGGTCATGGGCGGACACACCAGTGGTGCATCCTTCGAGTTTGTCCACGGTGACGGTGAACGGTGTGCCAAGTACGGATGTGTTGTTTTGCACTTGATGTGGCAGGTCCAACTCGCGTGCCCTTGAGAGCGTGACGGGCGCGCAGAGCACGCCGCGGGCGTTTTTGAGCATGAAGTTGACTTTCTCCGGGGTTATAAGCTCGGCAGCGATGATGAGGTCACCCTCGTTCTCTCGATCCTCGTCGTCTACGACGATAACAAATTTTCCTTGTTTGAAATCTTGGAGCGCGTCTTCAACGCTGCTCATCTTAATATCTGTCATGTTGAATATAAGTTATGGGGTATTTATGTTTTGGATTTGATGTTTTTCTCGATGTAGCTCGTCAACCTTTGGGTGTTTTCCCTGATTGCGCGCAGGTCGTGCAGCAATCGCAGTCGGTAGCGCCACATGCGGATGTATAAAAACAGGCCTAATGGGGCTACGATGGCCATGAGAATGTTGAGCCATTTGCGCTCGAATGGGCGAGTGTGCGCTTTTACAGAGAGTATGGGGTATTGGTTGATGAGGTGCAGCACTTGCATGTCGCGGGTGTTGGCGAGATCATCGATTGTTTGTTCCAGCAAGGCGTTGATGCGCGCTATCTCGTGGTCGGGCTGGTATCTGAAGAATACGTTGATGATATTGGGTGGCGAGATTAAGTTGTGTTTTTGGGCGTAAGTTGTGATATCATGGCTGATGTCTCGCAGCGTGGCGCACGCTTGCTCGTAATGGGGCTGTGTGATGATGACCTCCTTAGCGACAATGTGCCGTTTGGTGCGCAGGCCAAGCAATCGTCTGAACATGCTGACCCAAAGGTCGGCATTGAACACCATGGAGTCGTTGTAGGCCTTGTATGTCACGAATATCGCTACCGGGGTAAGCGTGGCTGGTGCCAATAGTTTGCCAAACCACACCGACCAGTCGCCTATTCGGGCCATGCGATAGCCTGAATTGTCGAGGATGTAATAAACGATAAAGACCAATACCGACACGATAACAGGCACGCCGAGACCACCTTTGCGAATGATGGCGCCAAGCGACGCACCGATAAAGAAGAAGATGAGGCACTGGAAGGCGAGAGTGAACTTGTTGATGGCCTCTATGTAGTGCATGCGAATGATCCATTCGTTGTCTTTGGTGAGCATGCTTTTGAAGTCGAGTTCGCTCACTTGGTTTTGTACATTGCCGAGCGCGTCGGTAACGATTTGGCGTTTTTGGTCTACCTTTAGCCTTTCCCATCGTTTGTCAATGTTGTAGGCAGGAGTGCGCCCACGCTTGACGGCTCGGGCCGAGTCCGCCTTGGATAGGTGGGGCATGGCGTAATAAGATCGTTTTGCCTCGTCGTAAAACACAGAGCCTAAGCTATCGTTGACGTGCGTGATAGAGTCGATGGCATGGTTTATTTGGTCGAGGCTCTTGCCTTTCGCGTTGTTTGAGAGCATGGCGGCGTCAGCCATGTTGAAGCCTGCATCGAAGTCGAGAATGATTTGTTTGGTGATGAAAGTCTCCCTGCGATAAGGCACGGCGGCGCTTCCAGCGAATTGTTGTGACTGCATGTTCTCAAACCATTCGCCTTGCCACAGGCTGAGCAGCAAGTGTTTCTTGTCGGCCGTGGATTGTAACATGCCTGAGTCGGCGAGGATGATGGCGGCGTCTTCGTAGCTTTGTGTCATGCGGTATATCATGATGCCATAGAGGTGCCCGGTCTTCATGTCCTTCTTTTGCACGTAGATATTGCAGTTGGGTATACCGTCGTAGAACACTCCCTCGGGTATCTCCAGTTCTGGACTCTTCTGTTTCATGGACACCAGCAGCTGGGTGAGCTTCATGTTAGCCTGTGGGCCGATATTGTTTTGGAAATAGAAAGAGCACAGGCAAATGACAATGGTGACGACAATAAGCGAGCGGAAGGTCTGCATGAGTGATATGCCGGCAGCCTTGATGGCGGTAAGCTCGGAGCTCTCGCCGAGATTGCCAAAGGTGATGAGTGAGCTTAGCAGAATGGCCAAAGGCAGTGCTTGTGGCACGAGCATAAGCCCCATATACCAGAAAAATTGTGCCATGACCTCCAGCGAAAGCCCCTTGCCGATAAGCTCGTCGACATATCTCCACAGGAACTGCATCATTAGTACAAACTGACAAATGAAAAAAGTTCCTACGAACAAAAGGCCGAATTGGCGGAGAATGAATATGTCAAGTTTTTTAATACGGAGGTTCATATATTTGCTTTCCATGCACCGATGTCGTGCCTTCGAACATGGATGGAATTTGGTATGCAAAGATAATGTAAAATTATCAAGAAAGCGTTGTTTTTGTCATTTTTTATCGATCGGCTTTGGTTTTCTTACTAATGTGAATGGTCCATACCGTTTCCAACACTCGTTATCGCCCATGGCGGCAAGCGAGGCAAAAATGGCGAGATCGTTTTGCGATATGGAATAAAACCGCTACTTTTGCATCATATATACATGATGTTATGGCAAAACACAACCATTTGGGCTTGTGGGGCGAGCAGGTGGCAGCCCGCTATTTGGCCGAACGGGGATACGTGATCATGGAGCGTGATTGGCGTTTCGGCCGTGGCAAGCCAGACATAGACCTTATCTGCAAGACGCCCGACGGCCGTGCCGTGGTGTTCGTGGAAGTAAAGACGCGCGAGGACGATGTGTCGCAAGCACCGGAGGATGCTGTAGATATGCGAAAAATGCGGCGTATAGGCCGCGCTGCCGATGAATATGTCAAGATGCTCGACATCGTGGACGACTTGCGATTTGACATTGTCGCGATTGTTGGTAGCGAGGGAGATGCCAATCCTCAAATCAATCATATAGAAGATGCTTTCAATCCATTGCTTGTTTAAGAAGAAAAAAACAGACGACGGCATACGTTTTGTGGAACTGGACGAGACCGACAGCACCAACCGCTACTGCATGGACCATCTCTGTGACGGCCTTTTGACCGACGGCCAGCCCATGCGGATGGTGGTGGTGAGCGCTGAGTACCAGCGTGACGGCCGTGGGCAGGGAATCAATAAGTGGGAGAGCGAGCGTGGGGCTAATCTGTTGTTCTCCATGTACTGTCGCCCATCATGGCTCGCCGCCCGCAGGCAGTTTGTCATCTCGGAGTGCGCCGCGCTGGCCATCCGCGACACGCTCGCTACTTTTGCCGATGGTTTCAGCGTGAAATGGCCCAACGACATATACCACCACGATCGCAAGATATGCGGTATACTCATAGAGAACAGATTGAGCGCGGGCCGACTGAAGGACTGCGTGGTGGGCGTGGGGCTTAACGTGAACCAGCTACATTTCGTGAGTGATGCGCCCAACCCTGTGTCGCTTCGCCAGATAACTGGTCGCGAGATGGACTGTAAGGCGATAGAACACGATATAGTGCGGCGTTTTGACGAGCGTCTCAAGATGGGCGAGCGTGGACTGTATGGTGCCATCGCGGAGGACTATACCTCGTGTCTCTACAGGCTTGGTGGCTTTCATGCCTACCGGGATGCCTCCGGTATCTTCGAGGCGGCTATTGTCGAGGTTGAGGACGACGGTCAACTGATATTGCGTGACCGTGACGGACGCATGCGTGCCTATGCTTTCAAGGAAGTGGAATTTATCATATCATAAACTATGGCAAGATTTAAACGTATATTGTTGAAGCTCTCGGGCGAGAGCCTCATGGGCAATCAGGGCTACGGCATAGACGCTGGGCGGCTGGCTGACTACGCCCGCCAAATCAAGGAAACGCACGACATGGGCGTGCAAATAGGTATCGTGATAGGCGGTGGTAACATTTTTAGGGGCCTGAGTGGCAGCCAAAAAGGTTTTGACAGAGTGAGGGGTGACCAGATGGGCATGTGCGCCACGGTGATAAACTCGCTTGCTCTCAGCTCGGCGTTGGAGTCTATAGGCGTGAAGACCAAGGTACTTACGGCTATCAGAATGGAGCCTATTGGCGAATTTTACAGCAAATGGAAAGCCGTGGAGGCGCTCGAGGCAGGCAAGGTGTGCATATGCTCGGCTGGCACCGGGAACCCTTATTTTACCACAGACACGGGCAGCTCGCTGCGTGGCATAGAGATTGAGGCCGATGTGATGCTCAAAGGTACGCGCGTGGATGGCGTGTACACGGCCGACCCAGAGAAAGACCCCGAGGCCAAGAAGTTTGCCGACATCACCTACCGTGAAGTGATAGAACGAGGCTTGAAGGTGATGGACCTCACGGCCATCTGCATGTGCCAGTCGAACGATTTTCCCATCTACGTCTTTAACATGGACGTGCCTGGCAACCTCAAACGGGTGATGGACGGCGAGGACATAGGTACCTTGGTGCACAATTGACAGGTGGATGGCGCGATCTACGCGCCAATCGCAAACAGGTTTATAACCTGAGATTAAACCTGATTAGGAACAGGCGTCCACATATATTTTGGATTTGCAACTCTTGAATTAACAGCGCGTGGCTCAGACCTAGGCGCGGACGCGCTTGGGCATCAATGCCGAATATAGGTGGATTGATGGGCTCAGCTGATATTTAATGGGGGAGCTAAAGGATCAGTAGGTATTTACTTTTGGAGAGATAATGTAGATCCCTACGATTGTGGTTAACCATGTATAACCGCAAACAGGATTAAAAACAGGAAGGCATGATGTAGGCATAAAAGTTCACACGCACAAATTTCTACCGCGCTCAGACGCTTCTTGAATCCGGGCAGCCATCTTCATTCATTCTTTGCTCCCCATTCTTCACTCTTCACTCCTTGGTCTTCATTTTATAAAATATACTTCATTTTATAAAATATAATTACTGTTTTTTGATCATTATTTTCGAGTCATCCAGAGCAAAAAGGACTATCTTTTTTTGTCAAAACCAAGTTGAGCGTTACCAAAAATCATAAGAGTTCCGCGATTGGCGCTTTCTCATAGCATGATTAGGCCTTGTTGGCAGCGCGAAAGAGCGTCCATCACGCTGCGATTGCAACCTTATCATCATGCCATTTGATACTCAACCGCAGATCACAAAATAGGAGAATAAAGGCTGTTTTATAAAAGATACTGAATTTCAGACTTTTACAAACTGTCGCAGATTTCGCGTATTTCGGACGAAGGCGAACTTATTTTTAAATAAGCGAATTTGAGAGGGTTATTTGTTCAAATAATTGACTATTTCTATTTTTTCAAAAAATGCGCTCGGGATAAGCAGGTTTTAAAGAAAAAAAACGAAAGCGCGCAAACATTCTGTCGCTATCTTGAAGCGTACACACGCCCCATTTCCCCCCCCTATGTTTGTAACATGGCGAGCGTCTCCTCAACACACACACGGCCATCTATTGTACCAATGGGTTAATCTCAATAGCAAAATGAAACGCCATACTTTTTCTACTGAGCCGATTGATGGGCTTGTGAATAATTTAGAATTAAAACTTCTTGCGAAAAAAACGCCCCGAAAAACCAAAAGCGACATTTCTTTGTCATGCTTTTGACTTTTCGGGGCCTAATTTTTTAATAGTTACAATCACATATTAAACCTGATCAAGGATGCGTCCCGGTTTAAATTGTGAATTGAAAGCAGTGTGTTGTGCATGGCGTCACTTCACCTGTATGACGAGATACTTGCTGGTGCTCCAGAAAATCTCTGCGTTGGTGATGGTCAACACGTACTGGTTGTTGGTGTCACGGGTGAGCGTGTAGCTGCTGGATGGGTGCATGGAGAGCAGCTTGGCCCACTTGGAATAGAGCTTCACGCTCTTGAAAGAGCGGATGTCTATCTTCGTGAAATAACTCTTGTTGAAGTTGGATTGCAGCACTTTGCCATCCACCAATATGCGCTGCTCGCGCAATTCTTTCTTGGTGCCGAAGACATACCAAGCGGTGTTGAGTTGTGCGTCTTGTCCGCTGATGGTCTTGTCTTTCTGTGCATTGTCCTGCTTAAGATTTGAGACATTGCTGTTGAGGTTGTTGATAGCTTCGTCAAGCTCCGTGATATGGATAGCCTTGGCGTCAAGCTCAGCACGCAGTTGTTGCATCTGTTTGTCTTTCTCCTCAAGCTGTTTCTGCAAACCCTCGATAGTTTTTACCATCTCCGAACCCTTAAATTTGCTATCCTTAAGCTGCTTTTGCAGTTTGGCGATGAGCTGGCGGTTTTGTTGCATGCGCGCGGAAATGAACTTAATGTTCTCCCTGATCTGCTGTGTCTTGTTAGCCCCCTCGCCGTCTTTGGCAAGGTTTACGCGGTTTTCAGCCTCAGAAATCTCACGAAAACCATCTTGGATCTCGTTCATGGTGCTCATCATGTCGTTGATCTCATTGTCACGCTGGTCAATGATTTTCTGCAAAGAATCATTCTGCTCCAATGCCCTGTAATCCGTTGGGTTTTCTTTTTTTTGTTTACATCCCGCAGTGACGAGTAGCGTCAGAGCGAAGAAAAATAGCAAAGTCTTTTTCATAATTAGTCATTTTAAAATTGCTTAGACTTATTTTTGATAGTTGTATTACCAGCCAGCACGATGACAATCTCACCTCTCGGGGTTGTCTGTGTGAAATGCTCTATGGCTTCTTGGATTGTGCCTCGCACATGTTCCTCATGTATTTTGGATATTTCTCTTGCAACGCTCACTTGTCTCTCTGCTCCGAAGACCTCGGCAAACTGCGTGAGAGTTTTTAGCAATCGATAGGGCGACTCATAGAACACCATTGTGCGCGTCTCCTCTTCGAGCTCTCTCAACCGGGTGTTGCGGCCTTTTTTCTGTGGCAGAAAGCCCTCGAAGCAAAATCTGTCGCAAGGCAACCCCGAAGATACCAAGGCTGGCACGCATGCTGTGGCACCGGGCAATGTTTGTACCGTTACGCCCGCTTGGGCCGCCTCGCGCGCCAAAAAGAATCCTGGGTCGCTTATTCCCGGCGTGCCTGCGTCGCTGATGAGGGCTATGGTTTGGCCAGCCTTGAGCCAATCTACCACTGTCGCCGCTGTGCCGTGCTCATTGTATTTATGGTGTGACATGAGACGATTTTTAATCCCGAAATGCTTGAGCAGAATGCCCGACGTGCGGGTATCCTCGGCCAAAATCATATCAGCCTCTTTCAGAACACGTATGGCACGTAGTGTCATGTCTTCCATATTGCCTACCGGGGTGGGCACTATATACAATATACCCATAATTCTGGACAAATATAGATAAATATTACTCACCATCAAAATAAAATCTAAATTCTTTACATTTTTTAAGTAAGATAAAAAAAATATTAGTGCGGTGAGCTTACAATTCGTTTCTTTTGTTATCTTTGCAAATGCTATGATAGAAAACTATACGGGCGAAAACCGCCTACCCGGAAGAATAGAAGTAGTGTGCGGTTCCATGTTCTCGGGCAAGACCGAGGAGCTTATCCGTCGTATGAAACGAGCTATGTTTGCCAAGCAAAAGGTAGAAATCTTCAAACCCGCTATGGACACTCGCTACTCGGATGTAAATGTGGTGAGCCACGACCGTAATATCATTAGGTCAACACCGGTGCAAAATGCGGCTGCCATCTTGGAGCATTGTGCCGGCCACGATGTGGTGGGCATTGACGAGGCCCAATTTTTTGGTGCTGACTTGGTGGGGGTATGCAACACGCTGGCTAATGGTGGTGTTCGCGTGATAGTGGCTGGATTGGATATGGATTTCAGGGGCGAACCATTTGGCCCCATTCCCCTATTGTGCGCTGTGGCAGACGATGTGACCAAGGTGCACGCTATCTGCGTGAAATGTGGCTCGATGGCTTATGGCAGCCATCGATTGGTAGACGTGACGTCGCAAGTGATGTTGGGCGAGAAATCAGAGTATGAGCCTCTGTGTAGGTCGTGTTTCCAAAAGGCTGTGGAGGCCGACCGGCTCAATGCGCTTTCGGGAAATTTGTTTGACAGCGTGGAGCGATGATGAGCGCGAACCACATGAGAGAAATCCTGTGTCAAAGCATAGATATGGAAGATAACTTTTTGAAAATAAAAATATGCAAAAAGAAATAACTTTGGACAAATTGGTGCGATGGGTGGGTGCAATACTCATAGTTTTTGCCGTGCTTTACTTGGTGAACTACCTCAGCACCGTGTTGCTACCTTTTTTCGTAGCTTGGCTTTTCGCCTATCTGTTGTTTCCTGTGGTAAAATTCGTGGAAGACAAGTTGCATGTCAAGTTGCGCGCCATCGCTATTCTTATCACGCTTTTGGCGCTGTTCGTTGTTATCGGTGGGATAGTGTGGCTCATCATTCCGCCGATGTTAGACCAGTTTAAACTGCTTATCAACATCTTGAACAACTGGTTGCAGCAGAGCACTGACGCCAACAATATCACCAGCTGGATACAGCAGCGCATCAACGAGAACCGCGAGTCTATCGAAGAGTTTTTGCGCGGTAAAGATTTCAGAGACCTGTTGCAGAAAGCCACGCCCAAGGTGTTTAGCATAGTGGGTCAGACGGCGAGCGTGCTGCTGAGTGTGGTGGCCTCGCTCATCACCATATTATATATGTTTTTCATTTTGTTGGATTATGAGTATCTCACCAACAATTGGATAAAGATTTTCCCCCAGCGCAACCGTCCGTTCTGGCAAGAACTGATGGTAGACGTGGAGCGCGAGTTGAACAATTACATTCGCGGACAGGGTTTGGTGTCATTGTGTTTGGGTATATTGTTCTGTATAGGCTTCACGATCATCGATTTTCCTATGGCTATCGGTTTGGGGGTTATCATCGGCATTCTCAATTTGGTGCCTTACCTGCATACCTTGGCACTCATTCCCACGGCGTTTTTAGCCATGCTCAAGGCTGCTGACACGGGACAGAACTTCTGGTGGGTGTTTGGATTGGCTATGGCCGTGTTTGTCATTTGCCAGCTTATATCAGACACCGTGCTTACTCCAAAGATATTGGGTAAGACCATGCGGCTGAACCCTGCTATCTTGTTGCTGTCGCTCTCCGTGTGGGGCGTGCTCTTGGGCTTTATAGGCCTGATAGTGGCATTGCCACTCACCACGCTCCTCATAGCCTATTGGAAGCGTTATGTCACGCGCGAAGAAGACGCTACGCCCAATGTTAAACATCATCTTGACCATGAAACATAATGTGAATTTGAACACGTGGTCACGGCGTGACAACTGGAATTTTATGAGAACGTTTGCCAACAGTTGGTATAGTGTGACCTCTGAGGTGGATTGCACAGTGGCCATGGAGGAGTGCAGGCGTGAGAACAAATCATTTTTCATCAGATACTTGTATGCTATGCTCAGGGCGGCCAACGAGATTAAGGAGTTTGGCTACAGGCCCGACGGTGATGGTGTGTGCTGGTACGACAGCATGGGGGCCACCGTGCCAGTGGCCGTGGAGGGTGGCACGTTTTACACGGTGCTGATTGATTACGTGGAAAACTATGATGAATTTTACAAAAAGGCTAAAGAGACGATGGCCAACATCCCCAAGGATGGTGACCCCTATGGTGTGAACAGGGCATTGATAGAGCATGGCGACACGGGAGTGGTGAATATCTCCGCCACACCAAGGCTCTATTTCTCGAGCGTGACTTATACTTTTCACAAACCCGGATTGGGTAGCGACTGGCCTTTGATGAACGTGGGCAAGGCGGTGCGACGTGAGGGCAGATGGGTTATGCCTGTGGGGCTGTACGTGGACCATTGCTTCGTGGATGGGGTAAATTTGTCCGACTTCGTAGAGAAAATGCAGTGTTATCTTGATTGCCCCGACCACCTTTGCCGTGGATGATAGTATCTGAAATGTCGTACGCACGTACAAAAAACGACAAAGCGAGGATATTAGGACAAAAAATGTTTAACTTTGCGTGAAGAGGTACCTTGTGCCCATCTTCACAACTGATTACACAACCTGAGAAATGAAAGACGACAACAGCGACGACAAAACATTGGATATTCAAGAAGGAGAAACATCACAAAACGCAGACAAAGTCATACATCTTGATGAGCCAGAGAGGCTTGATGACACAGTGGAGCAACCGTTGGGCTACAAGCCTGTGGATCGTTTTGACGCCTCCGCCGTTCACCATCTGAGCAGGATGTACAAGAGTTGGTTTTTGGATTATGCCTCGTATGTAATCTTGGAGCGTGCTGTTCCCGATATCGAGGATGGCCTAAAGCCTGTGCAGCGGCGCATACTCCACTCCATGAAACGCATGGACGATGGCCGATACAACAAGGTGGCCAACATTGTGGGGCACACCATGCAGTTTCATCCTCATGGAGACGCCTCCATCGGCGATGCCTTGGTGCAACTGGGACAAAAAGACTTGTTGGTAGACACGCAGGGTAACTGGGGAAATGTACTCACCGGAGACCGTGCTGCTGCGCCCCGATACATAGAAGCGCGGCTGAGCAAGTTTGCTTTGGAGACGGTGTTCAATCCCAAGACTACGGAGTGGCAACTTAGCTATGACGGCCGCAACAAGGAGCCGGTGACGCTACCGGTGAAGTTTCCCTTGCTGTTAGCGCAGGGAGCTGAGGGTATCGCCGTGGGTCTGAGCAGCAAAGTGTTGCCTCACAATTTCGTGGAACTTTGTGACGCGGCGGTGAGCTATCTCAGGGGACAGGAGTTTGAGCTTTATCCTGACTTCCCCACGGGCGGAGCCATGGACGTGTCCAAATACAACGACGGTCAGCGCGGAGGCACGGTGCGCGTTCGTGCCAAGATAGAGAAGTTGGACAGCAAGACATTGGTCATTAAGGAGGTTCCCTATACCAAGACAGCTGCTTCGCTGCAAGACTCCATCACGCGAGCTGTCGAGAAGGGTAAGATCAAGGCACGGCGTGTCATAGACATGACGGCCCGCGACGTGGAGATACAGGTGCAGCTTAGCGCCGCCGTGTCACCTGACAAGACCATCGACGCGCTCTATGCGTTCACCGATTGCGAGATCAGCATCTCGCCCAATTGTTGCGTCATAGACGGCGACAAGCCCGCTTTCCTGACCGTGAGCGACGTGCTCAAACACAGTGTGGATCGCACTATGGGCCTGCTGCGCACCGAACTGATGATACGCAAGGGTGAGTTGGAAGAGCAATTGTTCTTTGCCTCGTTGGAACGCATCTTCATAGAGGAGCGCATGTACAAGGAGCCCAAGTTTGAGCAGGCTGCCAACCAGAAAGCCGTGCTTTTGTTTTTGGACAAGAGATTTGAGCCGTTCAAGAAAGATCTCATACGCGACATCAAGGAAGAAGACTACCTGAGACTGTTGGAAATAAAGATGCAGCGTATCTTGAGATACAACAAGGATAAGGCCTACCAACTTTTGGTGAAGGTGAAAGCCGAGATCAAGGGGCTGGAACACGACTTGGCCCACATGACCGATGTGACTATAGCGTGGTTCAAACATCTTAAAAGCACCTATGGCAAGGACTATCCGCGACAAACAGAGATACGCAGTTTTGACAATATAGAGGCTGCCAAGGTGGTGGAGGCCAACGAGAAGCTATATATCAATCGGCAGGATGGATTTGTTGGAACAGGGTTAAAGAAGCATGAGTTTGTGTGCAACTGCTCTGACTTGGACGATATCATCATCTTTTATCGCGACGGCAAATACAAGATATTGAGGGTGGCCGACAAGATATTCGTGGGCAAGAACATATTGTGGGTGCAGGTGTTTAATAAAAATGACAGGCGCACTATATACAACGTGGTATACCGAGATGGAAAAACGGGGCCGAGCTATATCAAGCGTTTCAATGTTACCAGCATGACACGCGACCGTGAATACGACGTGACGCAGGGCAAAGCGGGTTCGCGTGTGCTCTATTTCTCGGCCAATCCTAATGGCGAGGCAGAGACAATTAAGGTGACTCTCGACCCGGATCCTAAAAAGAAACGCCAAAATATATTTCTTGAGAAAGATTTTTCGGAGATAGGTATCAAGAGCCGAACGGCCAAAGGTAACCTTCTGACTAAGCGAAGCGTGCATCGTGTGACGCTCAAAAGTCACGGCCGATCTACGCTTGGTGGGCGCAAGGTGTGGTTCGACTACGACGTTCGCCGCATCAACTACGAGGAGCACGGACGCTTGCTGGGTGAGTTTAACGACGGTGACAGCATCTTGGTGGTGCTGGAGAATGGAGAGTTTTACATCACTGATTTTGACGTGAACAACCATTATGAACATGAATTGAAGGTAATAGAGAAATGGGATCCCACCAAAATATGGACAGCAGTGCTCTTGGATGCTGACAATGAAGGGTATGCTTATGTGAAGAGATTTATGATGGAAGCGACCCGGCGCCATCAAAACTATTTGGGAGACAACCCTGAGAGCGTGCCACTGCTGCTCACCGATACTGCTTACCCACGTTTGCGTGTAGCCCTTGGTGGCGACGATGCCACACGAGCCGACTTGGAGATAGATGCCGAGCAGTTTGTCGGAGTCAAAGGGTTTAAGGCTAAGGGTAAGCGAATTTGTATTTGGACTGTAGACAAGGTGGAAGAGCTTGAGCCGACACGTCAACTTGAAAGCAACATGCAAACTGCCACAATGGATGACGATGACGACGGGGCAGAAACCGAAAATCTCGACCCCGACGCGGGAAAATCCAAACAGCAGATTATTGATGAGATGACAGGACAACTGAGTCTGTTTAATGACGATGAGTTGGGCAAATAACAACCATAGATGGATGACTTTGGCCGTGGGCTTGGCACTCATGGCAAGTATCTCTTGCGGAGCACAAACAGACACCGTGAGAGTGTCTAAAGCTCCTATAACGCTGAAACGCATGCGTCTGATAGCGGTGGGGCATACCAATCTTTTGGACACCTACCTCTCGCAAGAGACTTTCAGGGGAACTGAGGTTGGCTATGTGGCGCGGTCGGAGTGGCGACGCAAGGGCAGTAGTGTGTCTCGTGAGATGGAAAGCCATGCGCTGGTGTCGTGGGCTGGTACACGGGGCAACGGCAACTCAATGTTCACGGCTATGTACAATATTTTATTTGGCTGGCATTACAGTTGGAGCCTCGCCGGGACGAGAGTCTCCTTGAAAGCAGGCGGTTTCATGGATGCCACTGTCGGCGGCACTTACAACACCCATAACACCAACAACCCAGCGCAAGCGCGCATGGCGCTCGCCATAGATCCGTCGGCGGGCGTGGAGTGGAATATACGTCGTGGCCGCAGGCCGCTTAATCTGAGCTATGAGGCGCATATGCCGCTCGTGGGCTTGGCTTTCACGCCACAGTTCGGACAGTCTTATTACGAAATATTCACATTGGGCAATTACGACCACAACATCGTGGTTACCTCGCCTTTCAGCGGTTTGCAATGGAGCAACAAACTGTTGCTGGATTTCAAGTTGTGGCGCGCAACATTATGTGTGGGCTATATAGGAGAGATCAGGCAGCTTGAGGCAAACAGTCTTAAATACCATCAATACACGCATAGCGTGATGGTGGGATGGAAATTTTGACCGTAGTGAAAGGTTCGTGAGGACAAGACAAAACCAAAACGATGAGAAAATCACACCTTATATATATAGTGCCCCTGCTCTGCGCAATCCTCCTCGGGTGTGTGAAGGAGCAAGAGTTCGACAACAATCCACGTGGCAACTTCGAAGCTTTGTGGAAAATAATGGACGAGCATTATTGTTTTTTCGAGGAAAAGGGCGTGGACTGGAACGCTATACGTGTCAAGTATGCCCAGCGGGTGGATAGAGGAATGACAGACAGCCAGCTGCTCGAGGTCTTGGGCGGCATGCTTGCCGAACTTAAGGATGGGCACGTTAACCTCTTCACCTCATTTGACATGGGTCGCTACTGGGGCTTTCACGAAAACTATCCAGCCAACTATGCAAGTGAGATTGTGGACAATTATCTCAAGACAGACTATCGCGTGGCTAACGGTTTTCGCTATCGTGTGCTGGACGATAACGTGGGATATATCACTTGCTCGTCTTTTGCCAATCCTATAAGCGACGCCACGCTTGACCATATCTTGACATATCTTGCACCATGTAATGGCCTGATCATAGACGTAAGGCAGAATGGGGGAGGCATGGTGACATCTGCGGAGAAGTTGGCCGCGAGGTTCACCAACGAGGAGATACGCGTGGGATACATGTGTCACAAGACGGGCAAGGGGCACCGCGACTTCTCGCCATTGATGGAACAACGTCTCAAACCAGCCAAGGGGGTGCGTTGGCAGAAACGGGTGGTGGTGATAACCAACCGCCGTGTGTACTCCGCCGCCAACGAGTTTGTGAAGTACATGAGATGCTGCCCCAATGTCATGGTGGTGGGCGACATGACCGGCGGAGGCGCCGGCTTGCCATTTTCGAGCGAGTTGCCCAATGGATGGATAGTGCGTTTCTCGGCCTGTCCTATGTACGACAAGGACAAACGCAGTGTTGAGAATGGCATGGCCCCCGATGTCAAGGTATCCCTATCCGCAAACGACGTTGCGCGAGGGCGCGACACTTTGATAGAGACTGCGCGAGAAAGGCTGCGAAAAGGCTGGTAGGCAGCGGCACTCGCCCCCATGAAATAACCTTTTTACATGGCAGAACAATTTTTCAATCACCACTACAATGAACATTTTCACTCCTTACATTTCGCAGAAACTTAACATTCCGACGCCGCAGGTGGATGCCACGCTGGACCTCTTGGAGGCTGGGTGCACCATCCCGTTCATTAGCAGATACCGCAAGGAGGCCACCGGAAACTTAAACGAGGTGCAAGTGGCTGCCATCAGCGACTTGAGCGAGCGACTCAGGGAACTGCAAAAACGAAAGGACACCGTGCTCAAAACCATAGAAGAGCAGGGCAAGCTCACCGATGAGTTGCGCCAACGTATAGTGAGCAGTTGGAACGCCACGGAGATAGAAGATATCTATATGCCCTATAAACCACGCCGGCGCACAAGGGCGCAAGTGGCGCGTGAGTTGGGTTTGGAGGCGCTGGCGCAAACTATCTTGGCGCAGCGCGAGCGAGATCCGCGGCAAGTGGCTGAGCGCTTTGTAAAAGAGGGAGTCCCTGATGTGGAGGCCGCATTGAGAGGTGCACGAGATATCATCGCCGAGATAATCAGCGAGAGTGAGGGCAGCCGACAGAGCGTGCGTAAGGTGTTCAGGCGCGAGGCCACCATCATCTCGAGGGTGGTGCCAAAGATGAAAGACGAAGATGCAGCGCAGAAATATGCCGATTACTTCTTTTTCAGCGAGGAACTTAGGCATTGCTCGTCTCACCGTTTGCTGGCCATGAGGCGCGGCGAGGCTGAGGGCGTGCTGCGGGTGAGTGTAACCGTGGACGACGACGAGTGCGTGGACAGGTTGCGCCGCTATTGGGTGCATGGGGCAGGAGCGTGCCAAGGCTTGGTGGACGAGGCTGTGGAAGATTCGTACAAACGGTTGATAAGGCCATCGATAGAAAACGAGTTTGCTGCCATGAGCAAGGAGCGGGCTGACGACGAGGCTATCAAGGTGTTCAGCGAGAATCTGCGCCAACTGTTGCTCGCTCCACCATTGGGACAGGTCAGGGTGATGAGCGTAGACCCGGGGATACGCACGGGGTGCAAGGTGGCGGTGCTCGATGCGCAAGGTAACTTGTTGCACCACGACGTGGTGTTCGCCGTGGGGCGTGAGGCCGAGCGTCTCAAAGATGGTGCGAGTGCGCCCTTGCGGCGGTTTGAGGAGATAGCCCGGCGGTTTGGTGTGCAGGCCATAGCTGTGGGCAATGGCACTGGCTCTCGCGAGGCTGCCGATATATTGCGGCGAATAGAGGGTGTGGATACCTATGTGGTCAGTGAGGATGGCGCCAGCGTGTATTCTGCCTCGGAGGTGGCGCGCGAGGAGTTTCCTGACCAAGACGTTACCGTACGGGGGGCTGTGAGCATAGGGCGCAGGCTCATGGACCCATTGGCTGAGCTGGTGAAGATAGACCCCAAGAGTATTGGGGTGGGGCAGTACCAGCATGATGTGGACCAAGGCAAGCTCAAAAGCAGCCTTGACCAGACTGTCCTGCTCTGTGTCAACTCGGTGGGCGTGAATGTCAACACCGCCAGTAAGAATTTGCTTACATACGTCAGTGGGCTTGGCCCGGTGTTGGCGCAAAATATTGTCGACTATCGACGGGATAATGGACCGTTCGCCTCGCGGGCACAACTCAAGAAGGTGCCACGCCTTGGGCCGGCCGCCTTTCAGCAGTGCGCGGGCTTCTTGCGCGTGCCTCACGCCAAAAACCCATTAGACGCCAGTGCCGTTCATCCAGAGAGTTATCACGTGGTTGAGCAAATGGCGGACGACAGTGGTTGTGCCGTGGCCGACTTAATGGCCAACTCCTCATTGCGTGACAAAATAGAAATAGAACGCTATGTGACGCCCGAGGTGGGCTTGCCCACGCTGCGTGACATCATGGCCGAGCTCGCAAAGCCGGGGCTCGATCCGCGCGACAAGCTTGAGACGTTCGAGTTCGACCCGCGGGTCAAGACCCCCGAAGACCTTGTCTCGGGCATGGAGCTACCCGGCATCGTCACCAATATTACCAACTTTGGTGCGTTTGTGGACATCGGCGTGCACCAAGACGGCCTTGTGCACATATCGCAGATGGCCAACCATTACGTGAAAGACCCCAACACCGTTGTCAAACTTCACCAGCATGTACGTGTCAAGGTGTTAGAGGTGGATCGTCGACGCCATCGCATAGCCCTTACTATGAAGTTATAAGTGTGCCCGGGCATGGTTTGGCGCGGAATGTATTGGCGAAGAGGAAAATTCGCGCGGTCGTCCTGTAATATTTTTGGACCTTTCCCTTGGGTTTTAAAATTTTATGCGTACCTTTGCATCCCGAATGCGCTTGTGGCGGAATTGGTAGACGCGCCAGACTTAGGATCTGGTGTTGCGAGACGTGCAGGTTCGATTCCTGTCAGGCGCACGCATTCAAATTGCTAAATAGACAGTTGTTGTCTATTTAGCAATTTTGTATATCTGATATTGGTTTTTTAATCTTTTCGTTTCGTGATGGATAGTTTATGCCGCAAAAAAACGTCGTGGCTGCCATTGTGATAACCATGCTCCTCAACAGGGTTTTATTAAGGGCGAGGGTCAATTTTGCGGTAAAAAACAACAGTCAATCGTATTTTTCTATTGGTTGCATGAAACGAAATCCCTGTTTTATACGTTTATAAGTGTGTGCGCAGGTAACAGATAGAGGCATGGGGCATGTTCAGACAAAGTAAACGTGGGCCGAACATGCAGTCGTAGGCTGCACATAAAAAATAAAAAAAATACAATGGAGAAACGACAAATAAACAATACTGCGAATCAAGACGACAACACATTAGGCAACGAAAAAATTGTTCGACGGCACAAAGTGGTCAACACTTGGTCATATAAAATCATGGATCGCATAGCCAAGATCATGGACCACTATTATTTGGACCCGTTGCTCGGCTTGGTTCCTGGAGGCTGGGGCGATCTTATCTCATCTATTATGGTGTTGCCGTTCGTGTGGTTCAGTCTATGTGTGGTCAAATCGATTCCACTCACCTTAGCCGTGATATACAATGCCATGTTAGACGCGGTGAAGGGCCTTTTGCCCTTCTTCGTGGGCGATGTCCTTGATGTTTTCAATCATTCCTACGTGCGCAACATGCGTTTGGTTCAGGGCTTTGTATATGATGATCAAGACGTGGTGCGCGAGGTGAAACGCAAGGCGTGGTTTTTTGCCGCCGCCATCGTGCTTTTCATTGTGCTCATCGTGTTGCTTGTTAAGCTCGCTGTCTATCTCTTTGGCCTTTTGTTCTAACTCGTTGGTAGGAGATGAAAATGCCATAGACAGTTGGAGGCAACGTGTGCGACGCTGTTAAGACTTGTCGCGCCGAATGATTGTAACCTGTAAGATGGCTTCTCGCAAAAACTATCTGTCCTCGGCAGACAGTCAAGGCGTGCGGCTATTTTCACGTTAAAAAACAATAACAATATTTGTAGACAACCATATTTATACGTATCTTTGGAAAAACCAACAACTTATCATACAATGATGAAATACAGCAGAATTTTCGAAGCGGCAATTATCGCTGTCGGAATTATAGCGTTAGGGCTATGCATACGGTGGGGTATCAACGATTTTGCTAACAAAGACCGCAAGGTAACCGTCAAGGGCTTGGCCGAGCGCGAAGTGCAAGCAGACAAAGTGACGTGGCCCGTGGTGTTTCAAGAGCTGGGCGACGATCTGCCGCAACTCTACGATCACATAGCCCAAAAACAGCAAGCCATCAGGGCGTTTCTTTTAAAAAATGGGATCAAAGAGAGCGAGATGGAACTCAACGCCCCCAAGGTGGTAGACACAAACGCCGACAGGTATTCGTCCAGTCGCATGCCTTATCGCTACAACATAACATCTACCATTACCGTCACTTCGCGCAATGTCAAGCAGGTGCGGGCCATCATAGCCCGGCAAGGAGAGCTTCTCAAGCAGGGCATAGCCATTGTCGAGGGCGATTATAACTCGCAAATAGTGTATGAGTACGTATCATTCCAGCGCATGAAAGGCAAGATGATGGAGGAAGCCATTGCCAATGCGGAAGCCACCGCCAATCAGTTTGCCAAAAATTCGCACTCTGAGCTCAACAAGATTGTGAGCGCCGACCAAGGCCAGTTCTCCATTAACGACCGCGACCAGAACACCCCTTATATTAAAAAGGTGCGCGTGGTGACCACCGTGACCTACTCGTTAAAAAATTAATTATTGTAAAAACATACTATTATCTGCATGATTTTTTGAATAATTGGCTACCTTTGCGTTCAGCATCCCATTGTGTCTTATGTCATAAGGCACGCTTTTCACGTTAACACTATAAATATTTAGCAAGGCAAAATTATGTTCGAGAATTTATCCGACAAGTTGGAACGTTCGTTCAAAATTCTTAAAGGCGAAGGCAAAATCACAGAGATCAATGTCGCGGAGACCCTTAAGGATATTCGGCGGGCATTGCTGAACGCGGATGTTAACTATAAGGTTGCCAAGACTTTCACCGACACCGTGAAAGAAAAGGCTATGGGTATGAACGTGCTCACGGCCGTGAAGCCCGGACAACTCATGGTGAAAATTGTTCACGACGAGTTGGCTAAGCTCATGGGAGGCGAGGCGGCCCCGCTCCGTTTGGAGGGGCGTCCAGCTGTCATCCTTATGTCGGGCTTGCAGGGTTCGGGTAAGACCACGTTCAGTGGGAAGCTCGCTAATCTCTTGAAAAACAAACAGAAGAAAAATCCTTTGTTGGTGGCGTGCGACGTGTATCGCCCCGCTGCCATAGAACAGCTCAAGGTGGTGGGTCAGCAAGTGGACGTACCTGTCTATACCGAGGAGGGTAACAAGAACGTCAACGAGATAGCCCTTAACGCCATCAAGGAGGCCAAAGCCAAATCATACGATGTGGTGATCATTGATACCGCAGGACGATTGGCAGTGGACGAGGCGATGATGAACGAGATAGCCTCGCTCAAGGAGACCGTAAATCCTGACGAGACGCTTTTCGTGGTCGACTCCATGACAGGACAAGACGCCGTGAACACGGCCAAGGAGTTCAACGACAGACTCGACTTTGACGGCGTGGTGCTTACCAAATTGGATGGCGACACTCGTGGCGGAGCTGCCTTGTCCATACGCACGGTGGTGACCAAGCCCATCAAGTTTATTGGTACTGGCGAGAAAATGGAGGCGCTCGACGTGTTCCACCCAGAGCGTATGGCCGACCGCATATTAGGCATGGGCGACGTGGTGTCGCTCGTGGAGCGTGCTCAGGAACAGTTTGACGAGGCCGAAGCCAAACGCCTTCAAAAGAAAATACAGAAGAATAAGTTTGATTTTAACGATTTCCTTGGCCAAATAGAGCAAATCAAGAAGATGGGCAACCTGAAAGATTTGGCCTCAATGATACCCGGTGTGGGCAAGGCTATCAAGGATGTGGACATCGACGACGATGCTTTCAAGGGCATCGAAGCTATCATCAAGAGCATGACACCAAAGGAGCGCACCAACCCCGAGGTGCTTAACCAAAGCCGTCGCATGCGCATTGCCAAAGGCTCCGGCACTTCTATCCAAGAGGTGAACCGATTAGTGAAACAGTTTGACCAAACGCGCAAGATGATGAAAATGGTCACCGGAAACTCTATGAAATCGATGATGTCGCGCATGAAAGACATGAAAGGCGGCATGCCAAAAATGCCAGGAATGTAAACCTTAAACCCTTAATACATAAAGACATGGCTTATACACTGATTGACGGAAAGGCCACTGCGGCGGCCATTAAGAAACAAATAGCCCAAGAGGTGAGCGACATTATGGCCAACGGTGGCAAGCAACCCCATTTGGCCGCTGTGTTGGTGGGACACGATGGAGGGTCAGAAACCTACGTCAGAAACAAGGTCATAGCCTGCGAGCAGTGTGGCTTTAAATCCACGCTCATACGCTATGATGCCGATGTTACTGAGGAGGAACTGCTTCGATGTGTTGACCGCCTGAACCATGACGATGACATTGACGGTTTCATTATGCAATTGCCACTGCCCCCACACATAGACGAGCAGAAAATTATCATGGCTGTCGACTATCGTAAAGATGTGGATGGTTTTCACCCCATCAACGTGGGGCGCATGGCTATCGGATTGCCTTGTTTCATTTCGGCCACCCCATTGGGTATTCTCACGCTGTTGAGACACTACAAAATAGAGACGTCTGGCAAGAAATGTGTGATATTGGGGCGTAGCAATATAGTGGGCAAGCCTATGGCCCAACTGATGATGCAAAAGCATCTCGGCGATGCCACGGTGACTGTTTGCCACTCGCACTCGGCCACATTGAAAGAAGAATGCCGAGAGGCCGATATCATCATCGCTGCCATTGGTCGTCCTGATTTTGTCACGGCCGACATGGTCAAGGAGGGCGCGACCGTCATAGACGTGGGCACCACGCGTGTGCCAGATGCCACAAAGAAGAGTGGCACTCGTCTCAATGGCGATGTGAAGTTTGACGAGGTAGCGCCCAAGTGCGCTTTTATCACGCCTGTGCCAGGTGGTGTTGGCCCCATGACCATCTGCTCCTTGATGAAAAACACACTTGCGGCGGCTAAGAAAGAGATATATTTATAGAATAGTTCTCACAATTATCAGTCTATATAATATTAAAAGAAACAAGAATGACACCCTGTCATCTTTGATTTTTCGATTCAAAAGTAAGGCTTCCTAAATTCTTGGGAAGCCCTTTTTGTCTCTGCAAACTGGCTTGAAAATCAATAAACAGGGGCCGCTAAATAACTTTAACTATCTGACAATTAACTATTTATGTTGTATAAAATTTGATCAATTCGCCCAAAATGACTACCTTTGAATGTTAAAACATTCAAGAATCGAGATGAGATACTACTCACAATATCGCAGTCACGCCCTGTTAGAACTTCAAGAATCATTTTCGGGATTGAGCAAATCCAACCGTTGGGTCAAGCTGGCCAGGCCTTCATCGGACTGATTAAGAAGAAACGCAAGGGAAAGAAACTCATTGACAAGACAAAACTGATCCAGATACGATGCCTGCAGGCAGACTTCCAGCTGTTTCTTGATTTCCTGGGCAAACAGTCAAGCACACTTCTTGCTTGCTTCAGCCG
>QWCJ01000067.1_pt1 | contig 43189 bp, 59 predicted proteins | sample 1972501 | NCBI WGS metagenome assembly QWCJ01 (sample SAMN09866711, study PRJNA288562) | Human vaginal metagenome isolate term2_vaginal, whole genome shotgun... | isolation source: vagina | host: Homo sapiens | place: USA: California
TGTGTCGCGGGTTCGAATCCTGCTGGGGGCACTTCTAGCTTACCCCCTTTTACCGGTGTTTTTGCTGGTGGGAGGGGGTTTCTGCTTTTCAGCTTATCCGGTGGTTTCCGGTGGTTTAAGGCTGTTTCCTGTCGTGGATGTCGTGGAATTGCATGGCCGTTTTAGGGATTTCCCCAACAACTTGCAATGCCGTAAACTACGGCATATAATGGTGTTAGACGGCAAGGGGAACCACCCCTGGAAGAGGCCGCACAACCGGAAAGAAAGTCCGAAATGCAGACCATCATCACCACCCTGGGTACCTTCACCGGCTCCCACATGTACGCCATCCTCAAAGAGCAGTTTCCCGCTGATGTGACGTTCCGGCGCACTGATGTGCCGGGCCAGTGGGGCACCATCGACCGTAAAGTCGGAAGCCAATACTTTAATCTCGGCATCATTACCGAAGTAAGGACACAAGCAGCATGACCCCAAACGAGTTCCGCATCCTCCGCACCAGCATGGGCCTAACCTCCCAGGACGTAGCCAACGCCTGTGACGTTAATATCCGCACTGCCCAACGCTGGGAAACCACGCACCAGCCGCCACTCGACGCCGGCGTATGGCTCCAAGACAAATGGGTACGTTTCGCGGACTGTATCGACCAAGCCCTACAGATTGCCGAGCAGGCAGAAGCAGAAGGCAAGCCTGTGATGCTCACCAACACGGTTACGGGCGACGGTCTTAGCCGTAATGAGCACACCGCACTTATGGGGCATATCCACATGGCGTACACGATGGCGGACTTTGATTTTGAGGTTGCCCCCTAAAACGCGAAAAAGACCCCCACCCGCGTGGGGTGAGGGTCAGTCTAGAAATCGTTCTCTAGCTCGTCGGGTATGGGCATGTCGGCAACGCTTTCCGGGTGGCGGAGCCGCCACTGGCGGATGTGGTTCACGGCGATAAAGTAGCGACTTTTCCACACCTCCAGTTTGTCGCGCAGCTCGGCAATTTCTCCACGCATCTCCGCAATCGACTTGTCGCGGGCTTCTAGCTGCTCGTTCGTCCACTCACGGATTGACTTGGTAAATGATTCCCACTCGGGGCCTCGGGTTTCCAGCTCGGCTTTCTTCTTCTGGTTCTTCTCGGTCAGCACACTACCAATCACGGTTCCGGCCACGCCGATTATGGCGACGATGATGGTAGCCAATGGCCCGTCTACGGGCATCATCGTCACCTCCCGTCTACGATTTTCAGCTCACCGGTCTGGCCGCGTCCGTATGCGTAGAGGGTCATGGTTGCGATGCCGATGTAGCCGAGGGAGGATACCCAAGCGCGGGGCAAGTCGCCCAGAAGTGTGGCGAAAATAAAGCTGAGCGCCCACATGGAATGCAGGCCAACGACGGCCCCGACGGCAGCGGGCACGAGCCTGTGCCACTTAACCGCGCACAGGCACAGCGCACCCATGAGCAGCCACACCACAGCCCACGAGGGAGGGTTAAGAACACTCTCCATGAAGTGGGTTGGCCTACGCTCTGGATTCACTAGTAGTGGCGTGTAGGACATGCCGCGAGCAATGGAAATGCTGCCGATGATGAGGAGGCCAGCGGCGTCGGATACGAGCCACCGGGAAAGGCGGCGTTTACATTCTTCCCATCTCACGACTACTCCCCTGCTGTGGTTGGCCCGGTGTAGACCGGCAGACCGGAGGCCTGTGGGTCGGCGGCTTCATGCTTGGGCTGGTACTCGACAGCGCTGCGGTATGCGGATGCTGCGCCGGCGATTTCGAGAATCGCAGGCATAAGCTTTTCAAGCTCTAGCCCACCTGTGCGAGACTGGTCTGGGGCTTTGGGCAGGTTAGCTGCTGCGGTGCCGCCTGTGATGGCTGCACCTGCACCAGCGACAGTACCAAGCAGGAGGGAAAGGTCTCCCATGCCGAGAGCGTTGACTACGACGGCGGCCAGGCCAACGAGTCCGGAGATGACGTAGATGATGAGGCGGGTCCAGCCCGCCGGGTTCAGCTTAGACTGCATTGCTTTTACTTCTCCTCAATCTTTTTCTCGATGCGGGCTAAGTCCTGCCGGACAGCTGCGATAGCATCAACCAACGTCAGGTTTTGCCCCTGCTCGTTCTGCCCCAACTGAGGCCACCCCTTGCCGCCCGGGCCGCGAAGCTGTCGCCAGATTTCTTGGATAGCGTCAATCTGCGGCCCAAGGTAGCCGCTGATAAAGGTCGTAATCTGCCTGTAGAGCTTGTTCATTTCTTCCTCCGTAGGTTCCTCATCTTGTGCGGGTTTCCCGCTGAGTAGGGCGCGTAGTTCCGCCTTAGTGCCCCGATAGGCGTTGATGTCCACGCTGTACCCCGCCACCTGAGCGTTGGAGCCGTATTGCCACATGGCGGGCTTCTGATTGCCCAGCGGGTAATCCCACTGTTGGTGCCGGTCGCCGGGGTAAATATCGCGGGGCTTGCCATAAGGGTTCCGCCCGTAAGCGGCAACCCAAAAGGCCCCAAACTCGTGGGAGTCCGGCTCGTGTGGGGAGATGCGGCCCTCCCAATAAGGCACGTAGGAATACGCGCCAATGACACGAACCCCATGGCGCTCAAACTCCTGCTTGCACTGGCGAATATGGTCAACATGCAAACCAGCTGGGGTCTCCACATCAATCCAAACAGGACGCTTCTTATCCCCCATCACCTCAAGGGAAGCCTGCACCTGCTGAGCCACCGTCGTGCCCTCGCTAGGGTTACGCAAGTAGTGATAAGCAGCGGTGACAAGACCGGCTGATTCCGCATCTTCAAGATGGGAACGGTAACAACGGTCTTTATACGTGCCGTCCGTGGTGCGGATAATAGCGAAGTCAATCCCCTCACTGGCGGCGCGTTTTAGGCTCATGCCGTCTTGGTGCTCAGATAGATCCACCCCGTGCAGTGTGCCGCCCTGCTTCCCCACAGGACGAGCCACAGCGTTGCCGGGCTGCGCCGCGCCCGCGAGATACGGCGCCGGGTCTTGGTGAGCGCCACCAAGACGGCCCGGCGACCCCCACACCTCAAAATGCAGGTGCGGGCCGGTGGACTGCCCCTCGTTACCGACCACGCCTATCTGCTGCCCAGCACGTACACGGTCGCCCGTCTTGACCAGAATGCCGTCATGCTTCACGTGCCCGTAGATGAAATCCTTGCCGACGCTGTCCTGGCAGTCCAGCCATATCCACGAGCCGAAGCCGGATACGTTGTACCGCTCCCGGCCCTCAACCACGACGCCATCTGCCGCCGCATAAATCGGCGTGCCAATCGATGCCGCGAAATCCAGGCCCGCGTGGAACGTTCCCCAGCGGGGCCCATAGCCACTAGACACCTGATAGGTGCCCTGTCTCATGGGGTGTGTGACCATTGTGTCCTCCTAGGCTTTTTGGAAGAGGCTGTGGGCAGCGTTAGGCGGCCAGTGGTCTGCGAGGGTGTGGCCCTGTAAGACCTTGTATTTCTGGTCTTGGTAGAGCACGTATTGGCCTGCCTTGACTTGGATGCCGGCGACGAATGGGAATGGGTTTTCGGCGGTGCCTTGGGCGATGACTTTTCCGCTGCCGTCGGTCTTGGGTGCGGGTGGCAGGACTTCGTGGGTGACGTCGCGCCAAATCGTGGCGTGTACGCCTTCCGCCCCTGGTTCCCAGGTATTGAGGTTCTCGGTTTCCGACAGCCAGTACTTATCGGCGTGCTTCACAACCGCGCCCTGGCGGAAAGCCTTGAGGAAGGCCGTTCCGGGGTTAGCCCATGCGGGAACCTTGTTGGGGTCAGCCTTGGCTTCCTCTAGGGTGACGTGAGCGGAGACGAGTTCAGGGGCGTTTTCGGCGAGACCAGCCACAATTTCAGCACGCGCCTTATCCTCAGCGGCACGGGCGGGTCGTTCGCGGCGTTCTCGGGACACCGCGGCGGCGGCGTCCATGAGCCGGTCCTCGGGGATAGCCTTGAGGCCTTCCACCCAGGCGTCGAAGTCGAATTCTTCCATGACGTTTTCCTTTCAGATATAAGTGAAGCCGCCCCGGGGAGGGCGGCTGAGTTAGGCCTGCGGGAATGGAGCGATAGTCATCGTGGCGTGACCTTTATCAGCAGACGACCAAGCACTGTCACCAGCAATAAGGAAATATCCCCAGCCAGTTGCACTAATGGTCGTTGTCTTAGATTCCCCAGGCTTACAAGAAAATAGGTTGATCCAGTCTCTGCCCGGGCCGGGCATCCACGCGACTTTGATGGGGGATGATAGGTAGTTGGTGATCATCATGCTGTAGCCGCCAGCAGGCAGATACCACCGGAGCGAGGATGGCGGTTGTCCACCTGTTTCTTCCCTAGACTGAATACGGTGCGCATTCAAATTGTTTCCCGAGTCAGAGACGGTCCACGTCACCGCGACAGGCATCGGAAAATCCACATTAGGGGAGGCCATTACGCGACCACCCCCGCTGCTAGTTGGGTAGCGGGTAGATGTGCAGCGACGCGGTTGAGGTGGACTGAGCGCCGCCGTTCGGGCGGGGTGTCGTCGTAATCGACAATTGGCCATCGCCGCGTGTTTGAATCGTGAGCGGGCGCGAAGAGCGTGGCGTTCCCGACGCGTCGGCGGGAATCTGACACATCTTGATTGTGGACACGCCGAATCCGGCGGGCTTCCACCACACCTCGGCGGCCTCCGGCCCCGTGTAGGCGAGCTGTATTTGGTACACACCGGCGGGCGGAGAGAAAAACTCGCCCGAAGCGCGCTGGTTTGGCTCTGCGGCCATGTAGGCCCCGGACCCCATCTTGTAGCGAATCGCATACGGCAGAATCCCATCCAAGCTTTCTAGTGGCGTGGCCATTTAGACCACCGCCTGAGTTATCGGGGCGTGGGATACACCGTGATAGTTCCTGTCGTACCCGGCGCGGCGTTGGTTCGAGTACGGACCTGCAGCTTGTCGCCGGGGGCTGCACCAATGATAGCGGTCTTGGGGAAATACCCCCCCGCTGATTTCGATAGGCACACCCTTTTTGTTGTTATTAGAATCCACCCACCGCACATAGGCGTCCTGCTTGCCCGGCCACGTAAACTGCACCTGGCACGGGCCGACGGGGAGCAGAACAAAAGAGCCGTCCGCTCGGCTGGAATTACCATCCGGGGTAATGTACGTCGTGCTTGTGTTAGCTGAGACGTTTAGGCCGTACGGCATGATGCCGTCAAGGTCCACACTAGGACTAGTCATCTTTTCCTCCTTAATAATTTGGGTGCCGTATAGCCTCTCGGCAATCGGCGAAAGTTGGGTTTATTTGGTGACGGCAGCGATGTCGTCATCTTGCGGGAATGCGATACACCGCACCGACAGATGCCCGCCTCGCTGCCCGGAGTTGCCTTGCCTATACGCGGGGAACGCGATTGTCACCTGGTTATTTTCAGCATCGTCAGCGAGATGCCACGAAAAACTCCGCATACTCCAATCAGGGTTAGCGGTGGAACCAGTGAATTGATAATCGTAATCGTAAGCTCCATAGCCAGGCCTTTTAACTAGCAGGGAAGATTCTTTGATGTAAGTCGTGTCGATTGCGACGCTCCCCCTCCAAGCGAAAGTTTTCGACACTTTTACAACATCAATCATTGCCCCCTGGAGATCTTTAACTCTTGTGACCTCAATTTTCATTCCGCCGCCTCTAACCGCAGAACTAGCCCCAGGCTGCCATTTGAAGGTTTCATCTCCCCAAAAGAGAAATTTGGGGCTTTCAAAGTTCAGCTTTGAGTTAACCCCAGTTTGTAGCTTTTTCGCTTTCTCAAAGTCAGCTTTCTGTGCTTCTTGTGCCGCATCCCGCGCATCCTGAGCCTGCTTCACAGAATCAACAGACTTTTGAATGTTGCCCATCACCTCATCACGCGCAGCAGCCGCTTTTTGCAGGGCCTCCAGAGAATCCGCCGCCGCATCAACCGCGATGTTTGTCTGCTCAATGGCGTTAGCGTTTTCTTCCGATGCCTGCGCTGCGGACATAGCGGCTTGTGCCGCCTGCGCAGCCGCTGCAGCGACGTAACGCACAGCTTGGGCCAGCAAGCGTTGAGATTCTTCGAGGACATCAATCTGTTCTTGAAGCTTCCGGTCAGCTTCAATCAGCTTCTCGTCCGCTTCCGCCAGCGCCGCGATAGCCTGCGCATTCAGGTCAGCGGCGCGTAATGCTTCCGCCGCCGCCTGAGATGCTTGCATCGCCGCCGCGCCGGCCTGAGCCGCCGCCATAGCAGCGTATCTAATCGCCTCACCATGAATTTCTAGTACCTCGCCATGCGTGGCCAGGATGTCATCATGCGCGGATAGCACGGCCTGGTGTTTCGCAGCTACCTCTTTCAGCACATCCGCGAGGCTCTTACCCGTGCCACCAGCATTATCCAGCAGGGATTGAGCATCAGCCAGAGACTTCCGCGCCGCATCCTGCAGCGGAGACAGCTCCGACAGCAAGGCCTTAGCTTCATCCACGAGCCCCTGAGACGTGGCCGCATCCTGCGCCGCCGCGTTAGCTGCCCGCTGCGCCGCCACCACATGCCGCTCCCCCTCAGCCACCGCCGCCGCAGCATCCTGCGCCGCCTTAGCAGCCTCACCAGACAGACGCGCCACCTCAGCATGAGCCGCCACCACATCATCCCGAAGAGGATCCAGCTTATCCAGCATCTCTTCCGCCTGGCGGGCGTACTCAATCGCCAGAGAAGCCGAAGCCTGGGCCTGCGCACCCTGGGCCGCCGCGGCGCCAGTAAGCTGACGGACGAGCTGCAGAATCGCATTAGACGAATCCACCGCATCCCGCGCCTCTTGAATACTGCCCTCAATATCCAATTCTTCGACTAGCGCGGCGGTTTCGTCAGCGGTCTGCTTGGCCTGCTCGGCCGTGGACTGAGCCTTAGACACCTGAGGCTTAAGCCCAGCCAAATCACGTCGGTCCTCCACCACCGCGTTATAAATATCCGCATTCTCCGCCAACCGCGCCTCGGAATCCGACAACAACTGGCCGCCCACATGGACTGACCAATCATCATCAGAGTGCTCCGTGCGCTTAGGCTCAATCCGGGTCACCGCCAGCGGCACCACACGCCCCCAAATCTCCACGTTGGCAATATCCCCAACATGGAAATCCACGAACGGCACCCACGGGCCAAGGCCCGCCTTAGAGATGTCCGACTCTAGGAAGAAATCACCGGACACGCGCTTCGCAGCCTCATCCAGAACCCGTTCCACATCCGACGCCGGCGCCATGTCCTCGCCCTGGGCGGTAACATCCACATCCGCCCTAACGAACCGGCGGAACATGCCGCCCACGCGACGATTGCCACCAAGGCTGGACACGTAGGCCAGCTCATTACCTGCGGCACTGACCTCATACACGTCCTCAAGGTCAATGCCTTCAGGAAGTTTCAGGCCGTACTTGCCGAACGCGGTGGACGCGAGGGAGCGCAGAACAGTAACCTGCGCCGAATCAGCAATAAGATATGGCGTTGCCATTAGGCCACCTCCTTAACGGTCAGCACAATCATTGCGTGCTCAAACTTCCGATATCCCAACGAGCGAGAAGATTTACCCTCGCTCGGCGTAATATCCACATCCCGCGGGCTCATACTCGACGTGGCCTGCGACCAGCACCGAACCGGCGCATCACCCGGCCACCAGATATAAGCGCCAAGAATCACGCCAGCATTCTCCGCCTGCGCAGATACCGTCTCCCACAAGAAACCATCACGAGCTTCGAGGCTGATTTCCTCCGACGTATCTTTCTCGGGCACTTCCACCACGTGGTAGGGGTCGTCAACCCACTTCACACCGTCGGGGTCGGCTTGAGTGCGCATAGCCGCATCCAAGGACTCCTGCGCCAGGCGGCGAATCACAAACGCGGCCGGCCCGTTCTTCCACACGAACATCGCGTTTGTTGCAAGCTCCACGCGGGCCATGAGCCGCTTCTGCTTATACTCAATCCCCGACTCATCCGAACCCACCTCGTAGGGTTCCGCTTTCCACCACGCAGCCGGCCACGACACAGCCGGAATTGTGTGCCACACGTCCATGCAATTCAGCGCGTGGATTGTAATCTCCGACGGGATACCGTCGTTGTCCTCATCGTTCGCGGTGGCGTGGACGATTGCCCCGCCGCGGCGCACCACATGGCCGCCAGGGCCGGGGAATGCTGCTAGGAGCATGTAGTCGCCCTCGGCGGTAGGCAGCCGGCCCGATGGGTCGAACTTGTCCAGCGCGTCCATCACAAGAAGCTCAGCGGCGCGGTTCACACCCCCGTCAGGCTCACGTGCGGGGAAAGTGACTTGTAGGTCCGCCGAGTCCATCCATTGGTCTGGTGTATCCGGCTCTGACGGCATCGGAAGCGTAAACAGTGGTGTTCCGTCCGCGTTACCGATTCCGTACCAGCGGCCTTGGGTCTGCACGGTGTAGTCGACGGTCTTTTTCCACGATGTCCAATCGGCCACGCTCACACCTCACTAAATTCAGTTAGTCATAAAAAAGGGGAGGTAGGACCGCACCTCCAATTTGTTTAAGGTCCTTTGGGGTTTAGCTCCACGGGTCAGCAACGCCGAGCGTCCACTCGAGCTGCGCACCCGCAGGCAACACCCATACCCCAGTGCCGCCCGGTGGCACATTCTCAGGGAATGCACCGTCTAGGCGCAGCACCCTAGGGTCTAGGTCGATGATGGTTTCTTCCGCGGCGCGAGGAAGAGTGAACTTCGCCCCAGAAGGGTTAGTTACCACTCCCCCAGCGCCCTGATAGCGGATTTTGGGCCATACAGAAACGTCACCGTGATTCGTCACTGTGACAGTTCCTTTTCCGGTCATCACCGAAGATTTAGCCACGCCATCGAAACACACCACCGGCACCGTCAACGTTTCCGCCGACCGGCGCCGCATATCCACCGGCACGCCCGGCAACACCCCGTCAACCACAAGCTCAAACGTCAACGGCGACAATGGGTTATCCGACTCGATGCTAATTACGCATGGGTTAGACCGCGTCGCCGCGGCCCACCCCTGGCGCAACCTCCGGTACGTCTCCTCCAGGTCCTCACCCTCACGGGCCTTTAGGTAAAACTCGAGCTCTGTAGAAATCGGCCCGAAACGCCGCGACCCCGGCAGCACACCAGCGCCACCGGGAACCGGCAAATCAGACCGAGACGCATTAGCCCGAAGCTCCACCAAAGACCCATACGGAGACAAGACTTCCGAATCCCGGTCCGTGCCAGACAGTCGCCACTTATCACCCAGAGCGGTAATCAACACCACATTCAGCAATTAGACCCGCTCCTTCCTACGAGACACAGCAACCTCACTAGCCGAACGCACAATCCGATACGAACCATTAGTTCCAGCCGTAACCTCAGCCAACAACTGGTCAATCTGGTCCGCCGTGTACATCTTCTCCCCATCAAGGTGAATCGTCGTCTCGCGACGAATCTGGTCCCGAACACCCGCATTCGCGTACTTCGAGTCCAGTTTCCAATTCACACCAGCCGATTCAGCTGCGTCACGATTCGCCTTAGCCGCGGCCAAGTACTCGCCGCGTAGCTCCTCGTTACCCTCAGCCCATGCTTGCGAGGACTGCTCCAACGATTTAATCGTGTAGTCCAGCCCCTTAAGCGTGTGCTCCAACGGGGTGGTCTTCTCGTACAGGTCAATCTCGGCGGTGAAGTCCTCAACCTTGCGGGCTAAATCGTCCCGCTGGTCTCGGGCCTCATACACCGGTTTCAGCGACTCGTTAATCTTGAGTGCTGTTTCCGCCTGCGCGAGCTCCGGCAGCTGGGCGCGAAGAACCGCCGTCGGGTCACCGCCACGGTAAGCAGCACGACCCATCAACTTCAGAACACGGTCAAGATTGCCGCGGTCAATCTGCACGCCAGTTTCTGCAAGCACCGCATCGAGCGCCTGCTGCAGCGAATCGTACTGCGCCTGCTGGCCACGGTACTCATTCGCATAACTACCACGAGCACCCAAGGCGGCACCCCACCGGCCAAAGGTGTTCTTGTCCATGGCCTGCTTGACCTCAGCCATTTCAGCCATGAGCTTCGCCACCTGGGCCGTACCAGTAGCATCAACAAGGTCAACGCCGGCGACCTTCGCAGACATACGAATCAGACGCTCCTGCGCCTTCAACAGGTCCTGCTGATTACGCACATTCTCACGCTGCGCCTCAGCCAAAGCGGCCTCTGCCTTAATCTGTTCAAGACGGGCAGTAACCTCACCCTTCAGGGCTTCAGCACGCGCCTTCTCGTACGTAAACAGCGCAGAAATAGCCGCATCCGACCATTCCTGCAGCACGCCCTGAGCTTCCAAGGCCTGGTAAGCCATGTAGGAATCCCAGTCCTCGTGCAGTCCCATCATCTTCAGCTGGGCGATTGTGGCGCCGCGCTTAATTTCCGCATCTAGGGCAAGGCGGGCCTCTGCCACCTTCAGTGCCCCTTCTGCTTCCGCAATGTAGCGGTCATGCTGCGCCAGCATGAGGTTGTACTCGGCTTCACGCTGCGCATTCGCACCACGAATCAACGCCTGCTGCAAAGTAGTGACCTTGCCCTGCAGGTCAACTATCAGCTTCGCGTAATCCGCAATCACAGACCACCCATCGGACAAAGCCTTCAGCGCGTCCAGGCGGGCCTTGCGAATCTTGGCGATAAGGTCCTCAATCGCACCAACAATCGCCTTGATAATCCCAATGCCCACCTTGAGCATGTCCATAGCCATGCCCAGGGTGATACCCGCCGGGCCAGCAAAACCAGCCAACTGCATAAGCTGCCCCGTCACCTGGCCCAAACCAGCGTTGACCGCCTGAGCCGGAGCACCCATACCAATCAACTGGTCAGCCAGCTGCTTAGCCTGCGGAATCATGCCCTTAATCTGTCCCTGGGACAGCAACACAACGTTGTCTAGGTCCATGGCCTGCTTCTTACGGGCGTCCGCTAACTCCTGCTCCGCCTTGGAAACAGCCTCGTTAGCCTTAGTGACTTCTTCGGCGTGTTTCTTGGCGTTCTCCTCGGAGTTCTTGTCCACCTCCTCACGAACATCCTTGAGTTTCTTTTCCGCTTCGGTGACCTTGTCCGCAGCCTTAGCACGGTCATCGTCCGATTCTGCCTTAGCCTTTTCGGCCTTAGCGTCATCGAGGGCTTTTTGTGCCTCGTCGATTTTCTTCTGGTCATCTTCGGACACGCCTTCCGGCTTGTCGTTTAAATCAGCGACAGCCTTCCGGGCTTCTTCTAACGCCTTTTCTTTCTCGACGATGGTGTCCATATTTTTAGCAGCGCGGGCGCGAGACTCCCACAAAGTGTCCTCACCATCAAGAACCATCTTGACGATGTCAGAGCCCGGCAAGTCCAGGCCCAAATCAAGGACACGGCGCACACCCTGGCGGGCGTTAATCCCCTCGATGCTGTTGTAATCGCCGGCCTTCGCCAACCATGCTTGCGCATCATCGACAGCCTTAGCAATCACATCAGTCTGGCCCTTAATTGCTGGGACCAGGTCGCCCAGCGTGCGGATCATGTCCGAAAGGCTAGACCATTGCGACGCGGTGAACACTGGCTCCGGCTTACCAGACAGGTTCTGCGCGAACCCACCATGCGGCAGCCAGCCGCCCTGGTCATACAACTTAGGCAGCTCAACCACACCACCAGAGGCGTAGCCATGACCATGGCCCCACATAGTGGTCAGGTCGTCACCGTACTTAGACCGGTAATAACGCAGGGCCGCGTTCATATTCGCCCACGGGTCCGTGCGATCATTTGGCAACGTGGGGTCACGGTGCGACTCGAACGTGCCGGGGACAATCTGCAGGAGACCCACGGCCTCGTTGCCGCCCGTGTTAATGTCCACGTAGCCGTTCTGCATGATACCCGGATTACCACCCGACTCGGACTGAATCTGGGCCATCATAGCGTTAACCTGGGCCGGGTCGTCCGCGTTGAAGCCGTTACGGCGCATCGCCGCCATGGCCATCTCGCGCCAGGACTCAACATTGCCCGAGGTACCGGCCGCGCCGTCGAACTTACCCGCCTTATCAGACACGAACTTCCAAGCGGCATCCAACAGCTTCTTGGCCATGGCCGCGGGCAACTTACCGAACTCACCGAAGTTCTCAGCGCCGGGGAACTTGCCAATCTTCTCGACCGCTCGGTCCCACAGGCCCTTAATCGCGCTCATAATATTGAACCCGCCGTCCGATGCACCATCATCCGAGACCATCAGGCCATCCGAGGTAACAATGCCGTCCGACGCCCAGTGCACGTGGTCATAGTGCCCAGCCATAGTTCCAGGACCGTATGCAGCACGAATGCCTGCCTGGTCCTTCGGGTCTATATGCCCAGTTCGACCCCACAGCGCGAGAGGACCTGGACCATAAATCAACTGCGCAGTCTTTGGCCACTTAGAGAAAATCCAGTTGGCCATCTGCTGCATCGGGCCACCCAGGTCAATCGCCTGACCACGCGGGTGATAGCCACCATCGTCCTGGTGGTCAGTCTTAGCCGCGTTCAGGTGAGCATTCGGGAACGCGGTCTTCGCGGCAATCCACAACGAGCGGTTGACCGCCGCGCCACCCAACTGGCTGTTCTCTTGCGGCGTCGGAGTGTAGATACCACCGGACGCGAACTGCTGACGCAGCAACGCCTCACGGTGCGCCTGCATAGCCTTCTGCAGGTTAGCCCGACTCACCGGGTGGTGGGCCTCAGGGTTAGGAATGTCACTCATGGAGTCCAAGCGCGGGTCCCCATAAGTGGTGGGTACCTTGCCGCCCCAGAAATCTGCGGAAGTGAACTCCCCGCGGGTCGCGGCCCGGTTCATGCGCTCAATCGCCTTAGGTCCACCCATAGCTCGCGTCCACTCGGGCCGCATGATGGCCTCACCACCCGAAAGCCCAATACGCATACCCGTTCTGGGGTCGATAAAAGTGTACGGGTCACGGCCCGGGGTGTAGCCAGGCAGCACACCGCCAGTGGCGAACTTAATCTCCTTGAGCTTATCCAGACCGACAAGACCAGCAACAGCATTCCACGCCTTGCGGATACCACCGTTGTAGACCACATCCACAACGAACTGGACCGGGGCCTTGGTCTTTTCCTTAATTCCGTCCCAGATTCGGCCGATATTGTCCACCGTAGTCCGGAACCAGCCCTTCAGAACGTCCAGGCCACGACGGAACGGGCCGAGTACATTCTCATCGACCCATACCCACCCGGCATGCAGGCGGTCGGACATCCACTGCCACTTGTCAGCAATCCAACCAGCAACGGACAAGACAGCTTCCCAGATACGGTGGAACCCGCGAATCTGACGCTGGATGACGTTCTCATTCAGCCAGTTCCAGATGTTCAGCAGAACGCCGTAGAGCCAGTTCCACTTGTCAGCAATCCAGCCGGCGACGGCGGATACCGCATCCCAAATCGCGTGGAAACCATCAATGACGTTCCGGATGACGTTGTCGTAAATCCAACCCCACACCGTGGACAAGGTTTCCGACAGCCAATTCCACTTATCGACAATCCAATCAATGACCGACTGAATGGCCGGCCACAGAGTGTTCTGGAAAAAGTCCACCATGGGGTTTAGGACGTTGTCTCGAATCCAGCCCCATACTTCGGTGAACTTATCCGACAGCCACTGCCACGCATCACCAATCCACTGAATAACGCTCTGCAGTACAGGCCACAGGGTGTTCATGGCGAAGTCCGCTAGTGCCTGCCACACCGGCTGGATGATATTCTCCCACGCCCACTGGATAGCGGACGAAAGAAGATTCCAGGCGATAAGCAGCGGCGTCAGAATAATGGTGGCGATTACACCAATCGTGATTTTCGCCAGCTCCAAAATCCCGTTAAACACCGGCTGAATAACGTTCTCCCAAGCCCAAGACAAACCGTCCCACAAGGCTGTGAAAGCATCACCCACGAAGCCCAGAATGGCTTCAACAACAGGCCAGAAATTCTCCTGCATAAAGGTCAGGAACGAACCAATCCACTCCAAAACGGTCGTGAATACAGCCATGACCTTCTCGGCCAGCCACGTAAACGCCGACACAACAGTATCGATAATGAATGCGGCGACCTGGCCCAGAATCTCAATAAACGGGCCAAGAACATTCTCCATGAGCCACGCAAACTTATCCGCAACCCACGCAAGAACCTCAGCCACAATCTTCAACGCCTCAATGAAGAGGAACACGGCACCGACAACAACGCCGCCGATGACCGCACCCACGACCTTCAAAATAGGCAGCAGGAGTTTGATGAAGAACTCACCAATCGGTTTAACCGCTTCCCACAGGGACTGGAATGCCTTCCATAGCGACTGGATGACCGAAACCAGGGACTCAAACAGGGATACAGCCACGCTGCCCAGGGCGGACCCTAGCGACTCACCTACCGATTTCAGGGAATCCCACAACGACTTGAAAATATCGCCGAGCGAAGAAATCACGTCGCGCATAGCCCCGGCCATGAACTGGACCACAGGCTGCAGTAGGGCGGCCAGTTGGTCGCGCTTTTCCTGCAGGAAGTCCCACAGGTCCTGCACGGCTTGACGGATGTCGAATAGGAAGTCGACTACGCCCGAATCTTCCTCTAAGCCGAATGGCAAGCCAGTGTAGTCGCCCTTGAAAAGGACGTCCCAAACGCCGGACGCCAGGTCAGGAAGCTTGGACAGGGAGTCGCCCACTTCGTGGAGCTTGCCTACTATCCATTCGGCCTTATCCGCTCCCACGATTCGGGCTATGCCAACGTAACCGTCATCGCCGCCCTTGAAAGCGGAAACCATCTCACCCCAGGCCGAGACCACGGTGCTCTTAACGTAGGACACCTTATCCATCAGCCCATCGAAGGCATCTCGCAGGCGGAAGATGTAGTCCACCGCGGCGGAGTCCTCATCCCAGCCGAAGACATCCTTGAGGACAGCCGTGTAGTCACGGTTGACAAACAGGTCCCAAAGGCCGTTCCAGGCGTCGCTAAACCAGCCGAAAAACGCGCCAATCTTGTCGGCCAGCCAGTCCCAGCCGGTAGCGAACACGCCAGAAATCCAGTCCCAACCAGCCTTCAGCGCGTCAACAAATTTGCCCCACAGGTCGCGCCCCACTTCGGTCTTAGTAAAGAAAGCCCACAAGGCGGCGCCAGCCGCAGCCACTGCAGCAACAATGGCGACAATAGGGGCTAAAGCCGTAGCAGTAGTGGCGGCCAACCCAAGCATGGACGTTTCAGCAGCTGCCGCCGCAGCAGACCACGCGGTAAAAATAGGAGCAATTGTCGCCGCCCCAACAACAGCCGCAGACAACGTCCCCACAGCACCAGCAACCGCGATAAAAATAGCAGGATGCTCCCCCACTACTTTCGCCACGTTCGCAGCCTTGTCCGCAAACTCAGCCATCAAAGGCAGCAGAGCTGTACCGATAGCTTCCTTGGCGTCGTTGTATTTTGCGGTCGCTACCTGCTGCTTATGCGCTGCGGTATCGGTCTCGCGGGCAAACTGGCCCTGAGCACTAGCGGTCTGCTCAGTCAAAAGCTTCAGCAGGGTCTGGGCTTTCGCCTGCTTCTCCGCCTCACCAGTTAAACCGTCAAGACCATCCGCGGCCATGCGCGCATTAATGTCCGCCTGCTTAATCGAGACACCGTACTTCTCGATAGGGTCAGTCTCTCCGCGCAGCAGCGAAGTCACCGACTCCACGGCTTCCTTAGTAGTACCGCCGAAGGTTGCGGCCAGGTCCGCGGCCACGCCCACAAGGTTCTCGGACTTATCCGCAACTTCATCCATGGGCATGCCCATGTTCTTAAGCATCGCGCCCATATTCGCCGCCAGCTCACGGTACTCACGACCGGAGACACCAACCTCATTAGCGGCACGCTTAGAGTTATCAATAATTCCCTGCGCGTGGTCGGCGAAGATAGATTCCACCGCACCATACGATTGCTCCGCCTCAGAGGCGTACTCCATCGATTGCTTAGCAATCAGGCTAATGCCGCCCAATGCGGCAGAGGCATGGAACTTATACTTCTGGGCGAACTCACCGAACTTCGCGGCGCCATTCTTCGCAGAATCAGCCATCGACTGGATACGGTCCTTAGCGCTACCAAAAGCACCGCCGGACTTTTCTAACTCGCGGTTCAGTTCAGACTGCGAGTCCTGCAGCTTCGCCAGAGTGGAGTTCAGGTCATCAAGCTGGTCCTTGTGCTTTTGCTCCGCCACGCGGACATCAATCTCAGCCTGCTCCAGCTTCTCAGTCTCGCCGATAACACGAGCCTTAGCCTCCTTGACCTTAGCCAACTCGGCGATGCCCTTGTCGCCCTTTTCCAAAGCCGCCTGGTACTTGTCCTCAGCGTCCTGAAGTTTCAGGGTTGCGGCTTCGAGCTTTTCTTTCTGGGCTGCTTGCTTCGACGCAGACTTCTCATAAGCGCGGTCTAGGTCCTGCAGCTTAGAGGAGGAGGCTTTAACCTGACGCTCTAGGTTTTCAACCGCCGATTCCATGCCCTCGGACATGGCCTTACCAGCGCGCTCACCAGAAGCCTTAGCCGGCTTCTCCAAACGCTCGGCAAACTCCCTCGACATGCCTTTGAACGTTGGAACAACCGGAACCGATACGAAACCAGCAGCCATATTAAAACCTCTCATCCCCCACCCTCTAGGTGGGCTTCAAATCCTCAAGCATGCGCAAAGACTCCGCCTGCGACGACTTAAACGAACGACCGGAACCATCCGACAGAACACGACGCCGGTCCTGACCCATACGTTCACGCTTCTCCGCGGCTACACGAGCCTGCTCCGCCTCCTGCTCCAAATCAGTAGGAGACTTCAAGAACGGGTGCTCAAAGCCCTTATCCATCTGACTCGACTGGAACAAAGCCACAGCCAAAGCAGCCTTATCAGCTGGCTTAATATCCATGCGCTTAGCCCCAACACGAGACTCCGGCCGGTCCAACAAATCCTGATACAAGGCCACAACCCGGCGCGTAGACAACGGACCTTCAGGGTCCAGCCAATCGCGAACATCCAAACCTATGCGCAGCAGATCAACCTCAAGAAGGTCAATATCCTCTACCGCGTGAGCAGCCAGGGCGAGCTTAAAAATGCTTAACCCGCAGGCTTCGAGATAAGCCTTCAACTGTGCGCCAAGGCCCCCAGATAGCATGGCCGCAGTCATGGACTTCACCCGCGATGTTTCGTCATACAGGCGCCAGAGAATCCGCGGGTTCTCCAGCATCTGACCTAAATCTTCATGGCCTAGCCACATTGGGTCATGCCGCGCCCGATAACGAACCCCACTGCAGGTGAACTCCACCCAAGCACCCGGCTCATCCTCAAGAATCAGCCGGGCCGACATTACTTATCAGCCAACTCCGTACCACGCTGAACAACCGGACCAATAACCTCATGCAGGTCCTTACGAGTAGCACCAGTCCAATCCAGCAGCTTACGGGTCTTAGCGGTCAGCTGAGCCATCAGCATGCCCTCAATATTGCCCTCATGCGCCAGGGACGATACAGACGCCGGCAGCATATCGCGGTCAACAATGACCTCAATATCCACCTTCACGCCATTAATCAGCTCAACCTCACGCTCGGTGTAAATACCGTCAGTAATCTGTCCCTCACCGCCAACATTCTTGGCGGTCTCGTTCTTCACGACCTCAACCTGGTCAGTGTTCTTCTTCTGTGCCATGGTGATTCCTCCTATGGAATTAAATACGGCCCCGCACTCTACGGGGCCAAACTGGGCGGTGATTCCTAGACAAAAAGTCTTAGGTAGGGCCTTACGCGGAATCACCACGAAAGACGCAAGGCCCATCAAAGAATTAACTACGCGCCGGCGCCAACATCGCCGGTAGTCGCACCGGGGTCAGACGGAGCAGACGGCTGATCGCTACCGCGAACACCGTCATTGCCGCCCGTAGCGATCTCGCCAGTCTCCGGGTCCTTATACTCATGCAGGGTCACGTCGCCGGACTCATCATCCGTAACGACCATGGCGGTAAGGCCATTGGCGGAAGCCTGCGGGTGGAATGCAGTGCCGGCCTCAATCTGGGCCTGAACGTCTGCAACATCCTTGAAGACCTTTTCCTCAACGCGGACCACAGAGCCATCCTCTCCGACGATGTAGAAGCGCTCCTCGTAGTAGCGCTCATCGTCACCATTGTTGAACGTAATCTGAACCGGGCGAGCCTGCGGGTCCTTCGCAGTCACACGCTCGTTAACCACCAGGTCAGCCTTCTCACGGGACACCCAGATACGGACCAGGCCGGAAGTGAACTTGTGAACAAAAGCCACATAGGCCTTGGCAACCTGGTCAGAGTGCTTGCCGTAGGTAGTGCCGTCCTGAACCACTGCGCCCGGGTTCTCGATGTAGCGCATGACCGGGGAGCCTGCGATACCGTCCACCGCGGCGGTGATAGCACCAGCGGTGTAAGAGGTAGAAGACTGACCACCGGTCAGGTTGGTGGTGTTGGAGGAAACCTCGCGAGTGTGTCCATGCTGAGAATCGGTCGGCTCTAGGCCGAGGGATTCCCACTCGCCGACAAACGCGCCGGTCTTCTTGTCGATAATCGGATCATCGGAGAAGTTGACCAGTACCTCACGGTCCTCCAGGACGCGCAGGTCAAGGCCAACGCTACGATTCTTAGCCATTGTTATCCCCTTTCAAAAGGACATAAAAATAACCACCCCGACCTTCGAGGCGGCAAAAGAAAAATGTGCGGATTAATTTGTTCGCGCCGGCGACTGGAAGAAAAGCTTGCCGATACCGACCGACAAACTCATCGTCGACACAAACCCAGTTGGCTGATACGACGGGCCCGAACCGAAGAACTTCGAGTCAGACCGAGACACACCAAGACCAATTCCTGTCATGCCCTGCGTCAAGGCTGTGTAAAGGCTCCTCCCATAGCGACGAACCATCATATGATCCGGCCCGTACACGCTGACCTTCACGAGGTCACGCGAGTGGGCGGAATCATCTACATCTTGCACGTCACTACTGACCACGATGGCTAAACCATCCTGGTGACAGTTGTAACCATCCGGCAAGAAATGAAAATGAACCATGTCATGGTCCACTTCCGGGATAAGCCTTAGAACGTGCTTGTGTACCAGGGCGGGCGGGTCAGGTGTTACCCCGAAATCAGGAAGCATCCTTCACCGCCTTAGTTAGAAATCCGTCCTTGGCTTGCTTGGCAACAGCGCCAGGGTGGCGCACGGTCACCACATGCGTAGGGCGGTTCGTGCCGCGAGTAGCGTGGGTGATTTTCACAACGTCACCACCCTCACGGAGGAAGGCTTTATCGCGGGCGGAAAGCTCGTTGACTTCGGGCCAGCGAAGCTCAATGTACTTTTTCACCTGCTCCGCCTTCTTGCGGGACGCTTCCTGCACCTGCGGCTGCTTCGCCATCTGTGCGAAAAGCTCATGGTAGTTAAGCGACACCGTCACTCACCTCCCCACGCTCCACGATGAACACAACCTTCGGCTGATGCCAGCTAACTACGGGCCGTCGACCTACCGAGTAATCAAACGAGCGACGCTGCTGCACCGTGTAATCCTCACCGCGAATGGTGACCGTATCCCCATCGGCCACCACCGTCCCCGGCGGTGCAAGCACCTGCAGTTTCGAAATATCCCCATGGGCGAATCCGTCGCCCTTAACGACCTGGTCACCTGCGGGGGACACTACACAGTGCTCAATCACACGGCCTGGCGCGTACTGCGGCCGTCCACGATGGTCACGCCCAATCAGTCCTCCCTTGATGGTGATGGGCTCTCCAAATTCATCGGGGCGCCATGCCATTAGTACCGCCCCCGCTCGCTGAATTCAGCCCCACCACGTGGCCAACGATGGCCGAATGGAATTACCCGGCCACCGCGCCCCAACGGGACCGCACGTACGCCCAAACCCAGCAAGTCAAGGATTGCATCATCGAGGCCCACACCACCCCAGTGAATCCCTACCCCTTGCGAGTAAGATACCGAGTCGGACTGAGGCCCCGTTGTCGATGAGACCGACGCACGGCCTACGTTATCGCCGACGAGCACGGCTTGCGACACCATGACGCGCACAGCCTGCTTCACGGCAACTGCTCGCCACGGCTCCGACTCAATTTCTGCCGTGAGGTCACGGCCACGGCGGGCGAACTCCATGGCGATAAGCTCCAGAGACTGAGCAATAAGCCCCTGTGCGCGCTGCTGCTCACCCTCGGTTAGCGGCCGGGGGAATACCGAAAGGATGTCATCAACAGTAACCTCCATGGCAACGACACCCCCTTTCTACTGGGCGTTAACGACCTTGTTGATGTAGCCCATGATTTCGTTACGCCGCGTCAGACCAGTCAGCTTGATGCCGTTGGTGCGGGCGTACTCCTTCCAGCGAGCTACCGGCTCGGTGCGCTTTGGTAAAGGAGGGTATGCACCAGACGGGGCCGCCGTCGGCTCCTCTACAGTCTCCGGCTCAGATTCCTTAACGGTCGGCTTCAGCGGCTCCTGGGCGGGAGAATCGTCGGCGACGACGCCACGCTCGCGAAGCACCACCTCTTCCTCGTCAGTCACTTCCAGTACCGTGCCCGACGGGTGCACAACCCGTGAATCCAGCGGATAGAACGCCGCCTTCTTCAGCACAATCTGCGGCATACTCCCACCCGGCCTAAATAGCGCCGGTGAGCTTCACCGCAGCCTTCGGAGCACGCACCGCCAAAGCACGCCAGTGCGCATAGTCAGAACGCCAGGACATGGTAGAACCACCATGACCAGACTGGCCATGCTCCTCGTAGAACGGGGTGAAAATCGGGTCACCAGTCTGGAAGCGCGTACCCACGGTGCCGTACTCGGAGTCAGCGAACACATAGGCCACACCGTCCGGCAGTGCCTGGTCAGCTACCAGCTTGAACTGCTCAGCCACGAGTGGCTGCTCACTAATGCCGGCAAAAAGTGGGTTAGCGTGAGCCATGTCGCCGATGTAGAAGCTGGAAGTCTGCTTATTGCGCTTCAGAGCGTTTAGCGTCTTGCGGTTCGCCCACACGTAGCCGGCGGAGTAGTTGAACAGGTTGCCGCGAGTGTCCTTCGCGCCGGCGAGGAGGTCATCGGCAGCCCACAGGTCATCCACGGCCTGCGCATCAGCGGTGTTCCACTTCTTCGCCACCGGTAGCTCCTCGATGCCAGCTGCTTCAAGTGCAGCCATGGCGTCAGCAGAATTACTGCGGCGAATCTCCGCGACGCGGCCGACGAGCTCGCGCTGAATATCAGCACCAGTACCGTAATCGCGCTGCTCCTTGGAGATACGAAGACCGATAGCCTTCTTCGTCAGGTCAGCGTACTTACGCTCACCCGCGTCCGGGTCACCAACCGGAATCTCACCGAATTCCGGAACAGTCTGCACGGCCTCGTCCAGGCCCGGCGCCACATCGGTGTTGTAGCCGATGGTGAGGTGGTCAACGTTATGTGCATTGAAGAGCAGGTCGTATGCCTGCGTGCCAACAAGCAGCTCGGAGGCTGCAGCCTCAAGAAGCTCGGAAGAGGTCAGAATGTCCTCAACCGGCAGCACTTCAAGGGCGTCAAAGTAAGAATTATTAGTAGCCATTATTGGTGCTCCTCCTAGGCCGCATCAGGGCCTGCGGTCGGCAGGCCATTAAGAATGGTCAGGGTCTTACCATCAGCGGTGGGGCGGATTGCCACACCAATCTTGACGGTGCCGGTGGCGGATACCTTGCCGTCAGCAGCGGTATACACCGCAGCACCGGCCTTAATCTCACCATTGGTCTCCACCTTCACAGCAGCAGTGCCGTAGTGGACGGCGATGTTCTTCGCGCCTGGCTCCTTCGCCTCAAGGCGTCCGGTCTCGGTGACAACGCCTAGGGCGCCGCCCGTTCCGTTGGCGTAGGCGATCTTGCCTTCCTCGTTGAGGGCGACGACGCGGAACTTGTCGAGGTCGGTGGCAATATCAAAGCCAATCGGGCCATGCTTGAAAGTCGGATTAGACATTACGATCCTTTCTTGTTGTTACGGATACTGTCGGCTTTTGCCAACAGTTCTTCCGCCTTCGACTTCGGCATGCCAGCGCCAACGTGGCCTACCTCCGCCATAGGGACGGTGTTCTTCGGGTTAGACCCGTACACTTCACGCGCAAGGGCCTCATTCTCGTGCATCACGGACAGCACCTTGTCGCGCTGAGCCGCAGCAACACGACCCTCGGAAATCCAGTTGTCCACCTCAGCGATGCGGGCCTCACGGGCTTTATCGGACGCTGCTTGTGCGCCCTGCTTAGCCTGCGATACCAGCAGGTTATAGGTGTCACGGTCGAGGGTCACGGTATTGGCCGATTCCCCACTAGCCGGAGTGTCCACGTCTTCAGTGCTGGTCGGCTGCTCATCATCGTCTGCGAGGGCTCGCACCTTAAAGGCAACCGGCACCTCGGTGGACTCATTCACCACAACGGTCGCGGTGGCTGTGTCTCCCGGCTCTACGCCGGCGGGAGCCTTGGCTGTTACCGCGCCAGTGGATTCGTCCACGGTAATGTCCCAACCATCCGGGGTGTTGGATACGGCGAATGCCAGTCCTAGGGAGCCGCCGGCTTCACCGTCGGTGTTTGCAACGGTCGGCTCAACCGTTACACGCTCGGTTGGGGCCACGGCGGTTTCCTCCGGGTAGGTCACGTCAACCTGGCCAGAAACCTCGACCGTCTCATTGAAAAAGCTGGAGAGCGCGTTCTTCACGTCCTCCGGCTTCTTGCCCAGCTCCTGGGCAAGCTGATTAAGAATACTCACAGTATCCCCTTTCTGCCCATTACTGGGCGTCGTAGTTGTGTCCCCCGATTCCGACCGGGTGACAGGCGGCGGCGGAGCCGCAGCCCGGGACGAGTACCGAAACTGGGCAAACACCCGACTTGAACCAGCTGCCGCCTCAACCGGCTTCTTCGCATCCTCAATTGCATCCACCAAGCCAGCCTCTAAAGACTCCTCGGCGGTGTACCAAGTCTCCGCACTCATCGCCTGCAGCCAGTCATCAAGCTCACCGCCAGCCTTCTCGGCGTAGATTGAGGCAAGCTTCATATCCTGCCGAGCCAAATCCGCCCGCGTCTTGTCAATGTCGTCCGCATTACCAGACAACAGCGTCCACGCCTTGTGGATCATTAATTCCGCGTTTGGGCGAATCACAACGCGCCCGCCCGTACCGACAGCAATGAACGACGCGGCAGACGCCGCCAGCGACTCAATCACCACGGTGATATCACCGCTGTAAGCCCGCAAAGTATTCAAAATGGCGATGCCCTCATAAACATCACCACCACCAGAGTTAATGCGGACCCTCACCGGCCCGCCGTCGAACTCGTTGAGCTTCTCCTGAACTTCCTTGGCTGTATTCTCCCAACCAATATCGCCGTAAATCAGTAGGTCATTCATCCGCTACCTCCTCACTATCTTCCCCACCTGAAGGAGAGGACTTCTCGTTATCTGGATTCAGCGACACCCCGAGTTTCTCCTCGGCATCGGTAAGAACCTTTTTGTCTTTGAGCGCTTCGAACAACGAACGGGCCTTCGGGATACGGAACGACGAACGCACCCACTGCTCCAGGTTCGGCTCCTTCGTCAGCACACCCTGCGCCGCGAGCTGCGAAATATCACCTGGTGTCAAGTCCTTTTGAACTTGAATCCTGGTGGACGTAATAAACGGTGTTGGCCCCTCATACTCAGGGAACGCCACTCGCACCAAGTCCTCCACGATGTGCTGCGAAGCAGTATCGGCAATCCACTCCGCCATCGATTGCAGCCCTTGGATGAACTCGCCGAGCTGCACAGAAGCAAGCGCGTACGAGCCGCCACCACCCGTCAGATTCAGGTGCGTGGCATTGCAGGCGATAGCAATCTGGTTAGCGTGGTACTCCATCGACGCAGGAATATCCGGCAACTGGCCAGTAACACCTTCCACCGGCATCTCAGCACCAGGGGGGAGTGAGTAGCCAGTAACCGACCCGGCCGCGTACGCCTCGGCAAGTTGCTGACCAGACTCCATCTCTGCCTTGACCTCACTACGGTCAGTCAGCTGAGAAGCCTTATATTTAGCTACACCCAAGCCGTTGCGCTGGAGAACCAGCGAGTTCAGCGCCTGCAGCTTCTGCAACTCCAACCAATTATCACGGGCTGGGGCGAACACACTCGCGCCCTCCCACGTGCCGTCACGGCGCCCATGACGGTAAGCCACAAGACGACTAACCGGGATGAAGACCTCCTCGTGGCCGTTAATCCCGCGCTGCCGGATACCAACCAGGCCACCGTCATCGGCGGTCTCAATACTCCGAATCGACAAGTTCGGCCGCGGTGCGAGCTTACGCAGATGATTACGCCCATCCGCGCCTACCTCGTACACCTGCTCAAAGAACGCCACACCGGTAAAGATCGCCTCCAAGGCAGACTTCAGGTGCTCGTCCCAGGACACGCGCCCTGTACGCCGCGGCTGCTGCCCCTCCTCGCCTTCGACCGGTAGCCGAAGGTCATGCGAGACTAGGTCGACAATTTCCTGCGGAGCACCGTTCGGCGCCACCGACCACGTGGCCTGCTCAATCGGCTTACGAATCGCACTCTCAACCTGAGCAATTTTCGCCGTCAAACGCATCTGCACGAGCTCACGCTGAAAGGCTTCCCACGTCATCCCCTCAGGACGCGCCACACGCTTATTGAAGCGCGGCACGGCGGCATGGCCAACCTCACGCACCATCTGAGAACTATCAGGCAACTAAAACACCTCCCTGCTTACGCACCGACCACATCGGCAACACACCATGCGGATTCATCTTCTTCTCCTCAACCGGACGACCAGCACCCTCGCGAGACTCCACCAGCCACCGCTGCAGCCCCCACAGTGCAAACGTGGCAGCCACAAGCTCAGACACATCCCCCGAGTACCGGTCAATCGCCGGATACTTACCGCCCTCCTGGCGGCCGCGGGCAACCTCCAACTGCTCCATCCACAGCTCAGACGAGTCCAACGAAATAGACCCATCCAGCACAGCTTGCTTGAACTCGCGATACGCTAAAGACACCGCAGAACCGTTCATCAATACCGGGTCGATCCCCACCGTCTGCAAAGCAGGGACCAGCACACCCGCCGTAGCGTCCTTGTCCAGGACCACCGCAGCCGGCCGGTACCGGTCCACAAACTCGGCTACGACCTTCACCGTGTCATCGACTGAGAACACGGCCTCCGAAGCCGGCCGTGGCTGCAGATGAATACCATCAGCAGCCTCCCCAGCCGCCACCAAGCCAACCCGGTCAGCATCCGGCGATACCTCAACCGCCAGAACACAATCAGCGACCGGCACAGGCTCCGAAGTAGTGAGTGCCTGCATCGCCTCACGGGGCACAATCAGATCCTCATCACCAGACGACCCGAACTCGTACCACCGACCCCAACCAAGCATCTCAACATCAAACCCGTTGTCCGTCAGCTTGGAACGCATCGACCGCATCTTCTTCGCATCCACCAGCTTCGGAAACCCATACGACGGGTTTGCCAGCTTCCACGTCCGCGGGTCGTCACGGTCCACGTCGGGCGGGGCGCAGAATTCCGAGAAAAGCATTCCCTCAGCGGCGCCACTCACCGCCCGGTAACGAATACGAGACAACTCCGCACCTTTAGGGTGCTTGTCCCGATTCACCGCCGATGAAGTATAAAAAGTTTGCGGGTCTTCTGCCGCCAGCTGAGTCGGAGCGACCGCGTCCAACTCTCCAGACTCAAGGTTGTATGCCTCGTCAAGCAACAGTAGGTCAATCTCATCGAAACCACGGCCCATGTCGTTCGACCGTGTCGTGAACTGAAGCTTGCCGCCCTCGGCGGTCTCCATTTCAGCTTCACCAGCCGACGCGGTATTGCGAACAATACGGCGCTCCGCCCACTTACGCGACTTAATACGCCGCCACAGACGATTGCGGATCGACTTCGCCGTACGCCACTGGTGCGCCGAGAATACAATCTGGTGATTGAGCACAAACATGCGGTACAGCATGATTACCTCAAGAATCAAAGACTTGCCGTTCTGCCGTGGGCACAGCAAAACTACGTCAGCATGCAGCCACCGGCCATGCTCGTCGACGGCTAGTGCCCACAGCACCTGCTCGCGCTGCCACGGCATCAAAGTAATACCGAATCGGCGGGCCAGCTCGATAGCTTTCCTACCGTGAGTGAAGTCCCCGCCCTCGCATCGCACCAATGCCTGCGGCGCCTGGCGCCCCTCGAGACTCGGGAACTCCATTTCAAGCTCGGAGCGGTAATCAGCGTTGAAATCAGAGTCCAGCGAATCCGTCCTCTTCATCACCAGAGCCCTGGTCACCTTGCCTCCTCTGAATCTCCGCTAACAACTGGCGAAAAACCGTCGCCAACTGCCGCTGCTCCGACACCGCAGTATCCATCTTCAGAACAATCTCGCCCTCACCATGAAAAATGCGGCACCACGTGTCCTCATCACCGCTCGTAATCCGATTCAAACGGTCTAAGCGGTCTTTTGTGCGCGCCGCCTCGACAATCAACGCCTGCGTCGAAGCGTCATTGTGGGAGTTCGTCAGTTGTTGATAGAGCGCCTGCCCGCCAGGGCTGAATTCTTCAATTGGTGAACGTTCCATTCCCGCCTCCTAGCTGGTAAAACACACAACTTTTCGAATGCCTGAAGAAAAGCTCGCGAGCACGGGCCGGAAGGGGGAGTCGAGCGGAAACCCCGGAATAATTGGGCCACCCCACTAATTATTAGAACGACCATTCTATAACGAATCGTTCCCGCAGTTCACGCGCCTTTTCGGGCTTTTTCGGGCTTTTCGGTCTGTCCTGCGGCTCCCCAATGCCGTACCAGCCGGGACCGTGCTCAACCCAGTGGTTGGCAATCGACCGATTACACCGACGGTGAATCAACCTGTAGGCAGGGCTCGATTTATCTCCGTGCTTGTGGTCTGCTTCTAGCGGCGCCTGGTCGAAGTTTAGTGCTGCTTCGCGGTACATTGGCTTGCCGCAATATGTGCACTTAGTGCCATCTATGAGGTTGTAGAGCATGCGGGCGCGATTTACTTTGTGTCCGTTATCGTATCCGCGCTCGGTGGTTGTTCCTTTCGCGGGCATGCTCTCACTCCCCCCTTTGTTCTTTGTGCCTTGTTCCAGTCGTGAGCTGGCGGCCTGCGCCTCGGTGTTGTTGCTCAGAGCTGCTCTAACGTTTCAATGCGTGATGGTTAGTTGCAGGTTGAGGTGGCTACAAGGCTTGGTGTCTTGCCCCGGTCGCGAACCGGCGGCCCGCATCTCAGGTGGATAGTTATGCAAAAAGTGTCCGCATTAGTGGGTTAGTGAGTCAGGCGACAAGACTTATAAAACGACAAAAGCCCGCTCTCAGGCGGGCTCTTACTACAGCGCAATCATATCATTTTATTTAGGTTCCTTGTCAAGTGGTGGCAAGTACTTACCGACGAGGTGCCGTTTCACTCGCGCTGACTTGAGTAGTGCTTGGCCGTGTTCCGGTGGGTGTGTCCATCGGTTGATGGTGCGGGCCTGGTCCTCGAGTTCCTGTGCTAGGTCTGCTGCCCAGTCCAGCTCTGATAGTGGCTGGGCGTGCCAGGCGATGAGTCGGCATAGTCTTGGTGCGGTGAAGTCTGCCTCGTTGATGTGGATTCCGATGCCGTCGGTGCCGAACGCATTGAGTGCCAGCTCTCGCAGGTTCTGTTCCATCGTCACGTATCGGTTGAGCCATAGCCAGTTGCCGGGCGACTTTGGGCCCGCACCTTTGACTGAGTTCCTAGTCTTGACCTCGGGCGGGTTGGGAGTGGTGTCTTTGAGCTCGTGTAGTTCGGTGTAGTAGCCGGCCAGTTCGCGGGCTAAGTCTCTCAGTTGGAACTCGTCTACTTGTTTCATGCTGCCTCCTCGAGTTGGGCTTTGACTGCTGTAATGAGTGCTTGCTGTGTGGTGTCTTTGCGGGTTAGCGCCTGGTGGACTGTTTGGTCGATGCTGTCGGCGGTGTCGATGTGGATGATGCTGACGGGTTCGGTTTGGCCTTGCCGGTGTAGGCGGGCGTTGGCTTGCTCGTAGAGTTCGAGTGACCAGGGGGTGGTGTACCAGACCATGATGTGGCCGCCGGATTGGAGGTTGAGTCCGTGGCCAGCTGAGGCGGGGTGGATGAGTGCGACGGGTATATCGCCGTTGTTCCAGTCGTGGAAGTCCTGCTGGGTGTCGAGTACGCGCGCGCCGGGGATGGCATCAAGGATTCGGTCGCGTTCGTGCTTGAACCAGTAGCAGACCAGCATGGTGTTGCCGGCGGCTTGGTCGACGAGTTCGGCAAGCGCCTGGATCTTCTCGTCGTGAATGGTGATGTAGTCGTCGCCGGCTTCGTTGTAGATGGCGCCGCCGGCGAGTTGCTGCAGCTTCAAGCTGAGGGTAGCGGCATTGGCGGCGTCGATGGTGTCATCGTCGAGGTCCAGGACAAGGTCACGCTTGAGGGTGTCGATGTGCTTGCGCGCCTTCGTGGGAAGTTGGACGGTGATGTTTTGGTGGGTGGCTTCGGGGAGTTGGAGGTAGTCGGTGGTGCGCATGGAGACGGTGATGTCGGCGATGTTGTCGTAGATGGCTTGGTCTGCGCCTGGTCTTAGGTTCCAGTTGTAGACGACGGTGCCGTTGCGCCGGCCGGGTGTGAAGTACTGGTCGCGGTAGTGGGTGATGTACCGGCCGAGGCGTTGACCGTTGTCGATGAGTCGGAATGGCGCCCAGATGTCCAGCAGAGAGTTGGGGGCGGGCGTGCCGGTGAGGCCCACGATGCGGTGTATCTTTGGACGGACTTTCTTGAGGGCTTTGAAGCGTTTGGCTTGTGGGTTTTTGAAGCTGGATAGTTCGTCGATGATGACCATGTCGTAGGGCCAGTGGTTGCCGTGGTGCTTCACCAACCAGGGGATGTTCTCGCGTCCAATGGTGTAGATGTCCGCTCGGCGGTTGGCGGCGGCTTCGCGTTGCTTTGCGGTTCCAATGATAGGGCTGACGGTGAGGCCGGCCAAGTGGTCCCATTTGTGGGTTTCTGCGGGCCATGTGTCGCGGGCGACGCGGATGGGTGCGATGACGAGAACTCGTCTGGTTTCGAAGCGATTGCGGATGAGTTCGTTGATGGCTGTGAGGGTGGAGATTGTTTTCCCCATGCCCATTCCCAGAAATATCGCAGATTCTGGGTGGTCGATGATGAATTGGATTGTGTAGTGCTGATAGTCATGCGGATTGAATTTCATGGATGAGTTCCTGGATTTGGTTGGGGTGGTCGATGACACGGACCGTGCAGCCAAGCTGGGTGAGTCGTTGCATTTGGCGGAGTTGGAGGGGGCGGGGTTTCTTGCCGGGGGCTTTGACTTCGATGAAGCAGACCTTGCCTTGGGGGAGGATTACGAGTCGGTCGGGCATTCCGGCGTTTGCGGGGCTGGTGAGTTTTGGGGCGATTCCGCCGGCCTTGCGGACCTGGTGGACGAGGGCTTTTTCGACTTCGCGTTCGAGCATTGGGTTTCTGTCCAATCATGGTGGGTGGAACAAAGTCGGGGGTTTTCCTATTTAGGTGTCTGATTTAGGCAGTGTGTCCGTAGTTTTGTACATAACACCCCTCTAATTTCCTACAGACTCTTTAATAAGAAACTTTGTCCCGTTTGTCCTTATGGTGATGTTTGAGCCGCTAGTACATGGTTTTCGGTCGGGACAATGTGCGGGACAATGCCTTTAGGATTTGTCCTTTGTCCCCATCGGGACAAAGCCTGGGGTTATGTTGTCCCGGGGCATTGTCCCGACCTACATTGCTAGAACATCTGACCGGAATTGGATTTTGCGGAACACCCTTTGACGGCCATAGATGGGTAGCTGCTTCCGCTCTCCGCTGTCTTCCCACCCATCTATCTGCCGCATGATGGCGGTGATTTCATGGGAGTCAATCTTGCGCATGTCTTCCGGGTTGCGCCCGAAGCATTCCGCCCAGATTTCGATTTTCGACACGCTAGTGCGGGTGTAGTAGTTGTCGGCGAGTCCGCCTACGCGGTAGTGGTCTGGGAGTGTTTCGCCGTCGAGCCAGATGCGGCGCATGCCCAGTGGCAGGGCGTCCCAGTTTCCGGGCAGGGTTTTGTCGAGGTATTCGGCGACGATGCCGACGCGGTCGTCGGCTTCGACTGATTCGGCTTGGATGTGCTCGGCGGTCTGGAGTAGGTCGCCGGTGAGGTAGAGTTTTTCTCCTTGTTTGTCGCGGTGGCGGGCTTCGGCCCAGAGTTGGTCAATGGTGACCTGATCTAGGTCGTGTGGTTTGCCGAGCCAACCTTGACCGGTGACGTGTACGGGCCACCAGCGGCGGTTGCCTGTGGTGTCGCGCAGGAAGCCCTCATCAGCGTTGGTGGAGCCGACGATGATGCCTTGGCGTGGATAGCTTTGTACGTTGCGCCCGTAGGCGGGGCGGTACTTGTCTTCGGTGCGGGAGATGAATCCTTTGACGGGTTCGGCTTCTGCTTTGCGCATGCCGGCGAGCTCGGAGAGTTCGACGATGAGGTTGCCGGCGAGTTTTTCGGCGGCGGTTTTGTCTTTCATGTCGGTGATGGTCAGGGAGTCGGAGAACCAGGGGTCGGCCATGCGGTTGAAGATGGTGGATTTGCCGGCGCCTTGGGGGCCTACGAGGGTGAGGACTTGGTCGAATTTGCAGCCGGGGTTGAAGGTGCGGCGGTGTGCTGCGACGAAGGTTTTGCGGGTGACGGCGCGGACGTAGTCGGTGTTGTCGGCGCCGAGGGTGTCGACAAGCAGGGTGTCGAGGCGTGGGGTTCCGTCCCATGGTGGGAGGTGGTTGAAGTAGTCGCGTACGGGGTGGAATGCGCGTGCGCTGGCGGTGGAGAGTAGTGCGTCGTTCATTTTGGTGGGTGCGTAGAGTCCGCCGTAGGTGCGGGCTATGTGTGTTTTGAGTTGGGCTTCGTCGTTGTCAGTCCAGCCGGGGTTGATTTGGTCCCATGGGAGGGCTTGGGGGTCTTGGACTTCGAGGTGGTTGGCGTGGGAGTTCCAGGCGATGTGGTTGATGTGTGGGTCGTGGGTGAGGATGAGTTCGAAGTTTCCGATGGTGTCTTTGAAGGTTCCGTCTTTTTTGGTTTCGAGTTGGGTGAGCCAGGCGGTCGGGTCGTTGGTGGTGTCCTGCTCCTCCCCTGCTGCGTCGTTCTCCTCGCCGCGCGCGGCCTGGCCCTCGGTGATGGGCTGGAAGACGTCGTTGATTTTGGCCGCAGTGGCTTTAGCGTTTTCCGCGCGCGTTGCGGCGTCTTGGTTGATGAAGTCCATCATCGCGGTGTAGCTGGGTTTCTTGTTGGCTGGTGTGCCGGCTTCGGTGTCGGTGTCGAGGTTGCCGTATTTGTGGATGCGGACGAGGTCGAAAGCACTGTGTGAGTGCCCGTCGGCGGCGGGGTCGGTGGCGTGCTGGGAGTAGGCGTAGTGGCCTTGGTTGTAGACGATGAGGCCATTAGAGGAAGAACCTCCTGTGTAGGTGTAGCGGTCCTTGGTAGTGCCTGGTTTGTACACGTCGCCGAGGAAGGTTTTGATGGCGTTGGGGACGGTGTAGGCGCGGTTGAAGGCTCCGAGCATGCCGGGCTTGTCGCGCGGGTCATCAAGCTTGCCGGTGGCTTGGAATGCTTTGGCTTGTTCAGGTGTGATTCCAGGCCAGGTGGTGACGTCTTGCCAGGTGTCGTAGCGGCCTAGGTAGTTGTCGGGGTTGAGGATGTCTTTCTTACTGCTGACGTGGACGTGGTAGTCGCCGTCGGTGAGGGTGGCGGGCCAGTAGAAGAATCGTTCCGGCTCAAAGGTTGTGGGGTCGAACCATGCGAGTCCAGGGTTGATGTCTTGGGCGACTCTGCGGGCGACGGCGCCGTATTCGTCGGCGGTGACGTCGCGGTGGAGCCATACCCAGATGCGCCAGCGTTGGTTGGTGTCGAGGTGGCTAAGCGTGGTGTGGGCGAGCCAGGCGTAGGGGACGGTGTCGGCTAGGGCGGCAGGGAGGTCGACATCTGTGGGGATGTTGTCGAGGTCTAGTGTGATGAGGCTTCGGGTGAGGATGTGGCCTTTGCGGCGGCGTCCGTGCTTGAGGTGACCACCGACGAAACCACCGACGTCTTTGCGCTTGTCGCGCTCGGCCTTGGTCATCTTCTTGTATTCGTCTTTGGTGCAGTTGACGATGGTGGGCTCGTACGCGCGGGCGGTGAGGTCTTGGAGGGTGGTGTGGGTGTTGGTCCAGTGGGAGGAGGTGCGGGTGGTTGCGGTGGCGATTTTGAGTTCGCGGTTTTTCATGGGTGGTTTCTCCTCCGTGGTTGGGTGGTTTGGGTATAAGAAAAGGCCCCGTGGTGTGCGGGGCCAGGTGGTTAGGGCTGTTGTGGTGGCGATTCGGAGCTGTCTTTTTCTCCCATCGCGGCGATGGTTTCTAGGGCGCGCTGTGCGATGTAGGGCGGGATGATTGGGGGTTTGTGCCCGTCGCCTAGCCACATGCGTGCTTCTTCTGGGGTCATGCTTCCTCCTTGTAGGTGCTTGCTGCGAGTAGGGCTAGGCCAAGGCTTCGGGCTTCGCCTGGGGTAAGTGAATGAATGCCGTAATCTACATCTAGCCAAACTTCAGCATTTTCATCTTGGATGACTGTGACTCCGCCTGGCACTTTGATTTTCTTTTCTGTGCCGGTTTGGTAGTCGTATGCGAGACGTGAGTGTGTTTTGTTCCAGCAGCACTCATTATCTTCAATCTTTGTGGGCGTGGGCAGGTTTGGCGTGATTAGTCCTGCGTTTTGGAGGTCGTGTGCGAGGTTTTGCGCGGCCCAGTCGGGGTTGTAATCCATTGCATACTTATGCCGCTTCTGCCATGTGCGGATTACCTGCGCCGCCTGGTCTTGGCTAGTCATTGTGGGCTTCTTTCTTGATGGTGATAGTGACTTTGGTTCCGTCTCCGTATTGGCCGGAAAGCTCCCCGCCGTGGTGGCTGTCGATGTATTCGACTACTGCGGCGAGTGCTTGGTCTGTGCAGTCCTCTTTGTTAATAAGTGTTGCGCCGCTCTTATCGAGCTGTCCTACGTGGATTGCGTCCGAGAAAAGGGCGCTCTGGATTCCATACCTATTCATCGTGGTCTCCTTAGATTTTTGCGACGGTGGTTTTTATGGCATCGGCTACCCGCTTTTGGACTACTGCATCGTCGCTATTTTCGGCGGCGAGTAGTGTTTCTTCTACGAGGTATCCGAGCGCGTAGCGTAGTTTGATTACTTCCTGTGCGAGCTCCGGTGCCAAAGCGGCGAGGTAGAGCTCAGCGTCTGAGCATGAAGAACCTTCTCCGTTAGGCGTCGGGTTAATGCACATATTCCAAGTTTCAGCGTCGACTATGCACCGCTCGTCCTCTTGCTGTCCGGGGTCGTATTCCCACGGGCCTAATGTGGCTTGGCTGAGTAGGTGCTTGAGGTGGTCGGTGATGAGGTTATTCATTGGCTTCTCCTAGGACGATTTCTTTTAGGTAGCCTGCGATGATTGCGGGCGATTGCGATTCTCCGGTTGCGGCTTTGACTTCCATTGCGGTGATTAGGCCCTCGATGTATTCGCGTAGGCGGATTACCTCTTGTGCGAGTTCGGGCGCGTGGGCTGCAAGGTTCATGTCTGCGGGCCGGTTGCAAAGGTCTTTCTCCGTGTAACGGTCAAGACTGATTACCGGTTGTTCTAGTTCGGCATCGTCTAGTGCGGTGATTTCTTGGAATTGTGACCCCTCGTATTCCCATGGCCCGGGTGTGGTTTGTTCGAGTAGGCATTTCAGGTAGGTGGTGGTGAGGTCAGTCATCGTGTTCTCCTAGGATTTGGTTGATGGTGGTGTCTAGGGCGTCGAATACTCGCTGTGCAGCTGGCCCGGTTGCGTGGATTTTTGCGGCGGCGCGTGCTTCTTCTTGGAGGTCTGTTAGCTCTTTCCGCATTCGCAGGATTTCACCGGCGAGGTCTAGCCAGCTGTATGTGGTTGTGGCGGCTACGTCTTGCTCCATTTCCGCTACTAATCGCTTTAGGCGCTCGTGATTAATGCTCATTCCTGCGCCTCCGTGAGTGTGTAGCGCTTGCCAGTCGGGGTGAGTTCTTCGGGGCGTGCAGCCCACACAAGCCCCCCTCTGATGACGCTGATACACTCCCCTGTGGTCTCCCAAAGCATGATGGCTGGGCCGTAACCCTTGAACTCCGCTTCTGCGAGGTAGTGCTTATCATCGTCCCACTCAATCTCAGCCATTGTGGGTTGTGGGCGCGGCGGGAGGGCTTTCTCGATGATGTGGCGGCGCTCAGGTACTAGGTCGGGGTTGCGGTCTTCTGAGAATCCGAGAAGCACGTCAAGCATTTCGTAAGCGTCGATGATTTCTTGGCGGGTAGGTTCACTCATTGGTGGTGTCCTTTGCTTGGTCTGCTAGGCGGCGGGTTTCTGCTTCAACTTCTTCCCATGTCCAGGTGTGGACGTGCTCCCAATGAAAGAAATCTATTTCTGGGTTAGCGTGCTGGGCCTCGGGGTGTTGGCCGTCTCCAAGGTGGTTAGTGTCGAAGCCAATCACGCGTCCCTTGTGGAAGGTGATTCCGCCGTGAACTTCAATGTCAGGGTGCACCTCAATCATGTCGGGAAAATCAAGCCATGGGTGGTTTTCTGGTAGTTCGATGTAGCCGTTGATGGTGAACGGCCCTAGCTGTGTCATGCAGTTGATGCCCCGGTGAGTGAAGTAGCGGGCGGTGCCGTTGGCGATACAGTCAAAAGGGTTGGTCATTGGTGGTCCTTGATGTGGGTGTTGGTGGCGTTTTAGTTAGTAAATTGTGGAAAAAGGAAAGGTCCCCGGCCGCGCGGGCCGAGGACTAACAGAAGCACTAAATAGATGCGAGGCTTTTAGAAGCCGAGGTTCGGGGAAGCAGCCGGAGTACCGCCGCCGAGCGTGGAGAACACGTCCTCGGCCTCCAGCGGCTGGCCACCTAGGCGCTCGCCGTCCTTAACCTTCTGCACGCCCACCAAGGAAGCACTAATGCCCTTGTTGCCGGAGTTCTCGTAGGCGAAGAACTGGACTGCGGCGTTGATGTAGCAGCCGGAGTAGATTTCCGACTCATCAATAATCGGCTGCAGGTTCCCATCTACAACGAAAGGCTTACGCTTCGTGCCGGCCTTGGCTGCGATGAACCAGTGACCGGCGAACTCTGGGCCGCGGGGCTCGCCGCTGTCGTTGGGCTTGTCGCCGTCGCGCAGTGGCGGGTACTTGGTCTGTGCGGGGTCGATGGCCTGCTTGAAGACGTGGCGCTCGACGCCGTCCTGAACTGCGTTATTGATTGCCGTGTTGAGTGCTTCAACGGTCTTGGTGTCCGTCTTTGGAATAAGCAGGGTCATGGAGTACTTGGGGTCTGAGTTTTCGTTGACCTTGTGCGGGGTAAATAGGTGCTCGAAGGACAGTCGGCCGTATACGGTGACGTCGCGGTTGGTCTTTGCCATGGTGTGGTTCCTCCTTGGAACGTTGGTTGGTGGGTTGTTGTTGGTTCATGGGTGCCGGTGAATCATCTGTCGACCAGCGGCAGCATGGTGGGTTAGGCGGCGTCCGGGTAATCCGGCTCCGACTCCGGTTCGAGCTTCTCCCCTGTCGGGTTGAAGATGGACTGAATCTTCGCGTACTTAGTTTCCTGTTCAGTCATTGTTGTTTCCTCCTAGTGGTTGGAATACGGTTTCTGGTGTTGCAGCTTGTAGCGCCGGTCGCTTATCCGACTCAGGGACGAGCGTGGGCTTGCCTGCGGGTTTATGTACGAGATCGCCGAGCACGTCTTGGAATTGCTTCTTGCCGAGCAACCTTGTCATCGCGGTAATGCCCAGTAGTTTCTTTTCGTAGGGGTTGTGGCCGGTCTTTTCGACCGCGGCGGCAACCGCGTCCTCGTCGGTGTAGCGGCGCACCGAGCGGCCTTCTACAAGCTTTAGGCCCGGGTAAGAATGGCCGTTGTTGGCCTCGTCCAGAGCGAACTTTTCTACTTTCGACAGCCACTTTTTAATCTCCCCAGACCAAGCAACAATGTTGGCTACCTGGTCATCGGTGAGTGTTTCCGGGGCCGGCGCCGCCGGCGTCACATCATCCGACTCTTTCGGCAGTGGCTCGAGATACTGGGCTGCGAGTGCTGGGCATTGTGGGGCATGACGGCAGAACCTGCACCACTCGCCCGCGTTGAGCTCTCCCTCACCGTTGATGGCGAGTTGCGCGCGCGGGGCGACTACTTCCCTAGCCCATGTAGTGAGTTCTTCGACGCTGATTTCATCGACACTCACGTTGTTGAGGCGTGGCTGGAATATCACCATGCGCACCTGGTCGATGTTGTAAATCATGCCGAACTGGGCCAGGGCGCCAAGCGCGTACAGGCGCATCTGCGGATTACCTACCGCGGAGACTTCTACGCCTTTTCCGTATTTCAGGTCGATGACGGTTATGGTGCCATCTCCGACGATGAGGGCGTCACCGGTGCCGAAACCATCGGGCACGATGTGGGAGAAGTTGAGGCGTTGTTCAATGGCGAGGAACGCGGCCGGGCTGGACTCCTGGGCGCGCGCGAGCTCCGCCATCACGTTATCGACGTAGTCGTCGGTGTAGGAATCCATCTCCTCGTTTATCCAGTCGGAGTCGCCGACGAGGGTGGATTCGTCACCGTTGAGGAGGCGTAGCTTGTGCTCCGCGAGTTCGTGGGCTGCAGTGCCTTCCGCCGCGGCGTCGGACTCACTGTCTGGGTATTGGGCTTCAAGGCGCGGCGCTGGTGTGCAGTTAAGCCACCTGTGAGCGCTAGAGGCAGACAATATGGCGTGTGCGCGGTCGGTGTGCTTCACCTCGCCCACTGTCTTGTCTTTTGCTTCTTCCATCGTCCCGAACGTCTTCACCTTATCGAAAGTAAGACGCTGCGGACCATCACCACCGTTATTAAGGGGGACGGTTTTCTTGTTGAGCCGGCCGAAGATTTTCCTGATGTCGCCGCGGTCATCTTCGATGTGAGTAATCCCAGCTTGGGTGATGGTCTTTTCTACCCCGGCGCGCTCGGTGTCGTTGGTGAAGTCGATGGCGTGGGCGTCGAGTAGGGGGACGTAGACTTCTGTCATTGTTTAGTCTCCCTTGTGGTGTTTTTCGGCCATGGTGATGAGCTCCGGGAGTTTGTCGGCTGGTACGTCGGTAAGCGATTGGATGTTGAAGTGCGGGAATAGGGTTCCGGTTATCCAGCCGGGGCCTTCGTCCATGCTGATGGCGCGGAGTGTGTTTTGCGCTTCAGGGAGAAGGTCTGGGGTTTCTGCTTCCTGTGGCTCAGGCTTTGGCTCCGGGGCGGGCGCGGCGGCCGGTTCTTCCTTCGGCGCGGGTGCTTCCTCTACTGGGTGCGGTGCCGCGGCTGGTGCCTCCTGCTGCGGCCATGGGGCCTGCGTGTCAGGTTCTTCCTTGATTCGGTCGAAAGTCTTCTGCATGGCGTGGATGCCGATGGCGAGGAGGTCGAGGGTCAGATTCTTACTAATCCAGGTCATTATTTAGGGTCCTTTCCGGTGATGAGTCGGGTGCCGTGGACGGTGAGACGGTTTTGCCCGTCCTCCAACGTGGTGATGAGTCCTTGGTCTTTAAGGTCTTGGAGTTGGGCTTTGGTGATGTGTTTTCCTGCTGCCCAACGGCGCAGGGTGGAGCGTGTGGTTTGATAATTCATAGGTCTACGGAATCCAGGAGCGTACGGCGATCATGTCGGGTAAGCGTGATGTCGGTGAGCTCAAGGGCAGTGTCTTCGCTGTAGCCGCGGTCAAGGAACGTCATCATGGTGTGGTGGGCTTCTTGGATGCGGCGGTCGAGCTCAGTGGGTTGGAGGTCGCTTGGTTTTGGTGGTGTCATAGGTTTTCTCGTTCCTTGTCGATGTGGGTGCTGATTTCATGGCAGAGGTCGCGCAGCGTCGGGAAGGCTTCTCCGTGGTCGCGCATCCAGTCGAGGACTTCACCTTCGAGACGCGACAGTGCGACTTTCTTAGCTTCCCGGCTGGGATAGGTGGACTCTGGAGCGAAGAGTGGCATTGGGGTTCTCCTAATGTGGTGTTAGCTATAGCCAGACGGGTGGCATGGAAATGATTGCGTGAAGGAGGAATCCGAGCATGCCGCCGAAAATGCCGGTGGCCCATGCGAAACGGATACGCTTCGCGGCAACATCCTGCCAATAGGCCAATTCTTTATGGGTTGGTTCCCGGCGCTCGGGGCGTTTACTTGTGGGTGGCATTACGGACTTTCCTTTCATGGGCTGCGATTTGGCCGGCGATACTGTTAGCCCCGCCGGCGAGGTTCAGAATTTGGCGGCGCGTTTTCTCCGGTAGGTGCGCCAGCTTGTAAATGGTTTTCAGGCGGGTTTCAATATCAGTCATGTGGGCTTTCGCCTCGGCGTGCGTAATCTGACGCATCTTTTACCTCCATTGCATGGTGAATTTCAGGGTGCGGGGCTTACGGTGGCGGAACAGTCTTTTTAGCCAGCTCATACCGACTCCCCCATCAGAAACGCGTCGCACCAATCGCGGCGCACACGCCACCTGCGCCCAACTTTCACGCCGCGCAGGTCCCCCCGCTGCAAAAGCGTGTACACAGTGTCTCTGTCCATCCGCATGTATTCGGCTGCCTCATCAGCCAGCATCCATGTGGTAGTGTTCATAGTGACCTTTTCCTTTCCAGGTCTAAGGCCCCGTACACAGTCGCAGTGCATACGGGGTCGTTCTTGTATTTGAGGGGTGGGTGCAGGTGCGGGTCAGTGGCGGGGCCGCCCGCTCCTTCACTTACGACGCCAGTAACACGTCACACCCACCCCAGTGGCCTGCCGGGGAATCGAACCCCGGAGTCTTTTGCAAGCACATTCCTTTGCCCCTGTTGTAGGTGTAAAAGAAAAGTGTTTGTCCATTCAGGCCTGTTATTTATGTCAGCGCTGTTCGCTCCCTCCTCACCGCTCCAGGGTGAGGGTTCCTGTACTTGCGTACTTGCCGGAGTCCTGGCACCCTGTCGGGCGGCCCAATGGGGCCTGATCTATGAACCACGCTTGTCCGGCCGGTATCTTCCAGCGCTCTTCACTAATTCAGTTCTCGATACAACATTTCCGACCAACCTGAACCCCTTAGAGGTTCAGTCACTGTGTCGAAATTTTGGGACACAATAGTCCCCGTGCCCGTAGGGAGGCTTGCACTCCCCCGCCTGCTAGTCGGGCTATTCTTTTCACATGGATTTAGGCAACTTGTGGTCGATAATCACCGAGCCGGACAATTTCTTAACCGCTCTTTTCGGAGTCGGAGGCTTCTACCTCGGCTTTAAGCAAGACCGATATGCTCGCCAATACGATGGCGCATATCAGAACGTCGTAGAGCTCCAGACGCTGGGCGTAATAACTCACGATGCAGAACAGCCAGAGCCCACCGAGACAGTTGCCGTCAGCTTCCGATACCGAGGATTCGAAACCCGACACGGCATCAGACTCTGCCTAACTTTCGAAGAAGGGTATTTTTGGCTCCTGAAGAAAGACATCGACTTGGCTCCTGGAGAAGAATTCGGCCCGAAGTATCTCGAAATACCACGTAGCGCCCTGCCGGGAATACACTTGCATGTTTCATGGCCGTCGCCACATCCGTCACTTCGTAGAAGAGGGCTTCGCTATCAAGCGCTACGCCTAAATCTCCAGCATGAACTTCAAGAATGGCGATGGGGCCACTTCGAGTGTCTGCGCCGACGCTTTCGTCGCCCCCTCGGAAAGTGGAAGACGGTGAAGAATCCGTCCGTTGACCCGAAGAGCTTGCCAGGCTGGCCACACGGTCGCGCAGCCAAGACAATGGATTGGTGAGCATCTACACCACCGCCCGGTAGCCTTTGCCGAATCCGGAAATGAGGCTTAGCACTTCTTCTTTGTTAAAGATTGGGTCTCGACTTAGGTTCACGGTTACCTCCGGCGTTGCAGCGCCGGGGGTTTCCCTGTTTTCCTGTGGCATGAGCTTTCCTTTTCTTATGCGGCTGCTGCGAGTTCAGCCCCGTCAACAACGACCAGAATCTTTGATGCTTTTGCGCCGAGTCGGACCAGGCCGTTGATAACTTCGTTGTCCAACTCCCTGCTTTTTAGGTATTTGCGGAGCGTGTTTCTGTGGACGCCGATTTTGTCTGCTAGTTCAGCGTTTGACGTGATGTGGTTGATTCGTCGGACTCGGTCTACCTCGTCCAGACTGATTAATACCTTGGGCACTTTTTCTCCTCCTCTCGGGTACATGCACAGAGCCTAGTGCACTATTGGGAGAATTACAAGACTGTTATGCAAGACCTTGTGCACATAGTTTAAATTGCCCAGCGTATAGAACGTTTGCTGCACACATATTTGTGCACTATTGTGTTGGGTATGGATAAAGAAAAAGACTGGTTTAGCTCAATGGCGGACCGCAAAATTACCGTCGTGGAAATCGCAAAACACCTCAGTGTGTCCCGCAATACCGCACGTTCCCGACTGGATGAAGGCTTAACCAGCGATGAGATAATTCAGCTGGCACGCGCCCTACACCTCAACCCGGTGACTGCCCTAAACGAACTAGGGAAACTGGAAGGACAGGAAGTATTTGACTTTTTGGACAGCGACGGCACACTCCTAACCACAGCCTCACCCCAGCAGCTGATTTACCAGTTAGCCCAGGACTCCCTTGGATACGAGGAGAAGGGGAGGCTCTGGAAGGAGGTGTCCGATCCCCGTGGATACCGCGATGACCTGGCTGCTCGTCGTTCGGGTGCCCCCGTGTCCGGCCCGTCTGCTTCACTGCATGATGACGATGATGGCGTCGTCCGCGAGTTTGATTACGCCCCGGGCGAGTATGCCGCTGATTCGTCGCCTAATGAGCAGGCCGAGCGCGAGAGACGAGGTGAGGATTTGATTGATTAACTCTGATGCCCTCATTGATGTGGCGCAGCGGCGGGGTTACCGAATCCGGTGGCACCGCGGCGGGCCAAAGGCGGCGTGGGTGCCCGCAGAGAACGCAATCACTGTGCAGATAGGCATGGACGATGTCACCACTCTGTGCTCCCTCGCCCACGAGCTAGGCCACGCACATTATGGTGACCCTCCCGGCCACCACGGCGCCCACGAAATCCGCGCCGACCGGTTCGCCGCCCGCCTCCTCATCAACCCCCACGACTACGCCACCACAGAAGCAATCTACGGACCACACCCCACCCTCCTAGCCCACGAACTAGGCGTCACGGTCAAAGTCCTCAAAACCTGGCAAACCATCTACGAAAGGCAAGCAGCATAATGGGAATTTTCAAGAAAGATAAAGATAAGAAAGCAGACGACAAGAAAGCTCAGGAAACTCTCGTCAAAGAACGCCAGTCTGCACTACTCGAGCACTTACCGAAACTGATTCGCCGCAGGTATATCATGGCGGCGCGTGTAGGAGGAGCTCAACTAAAAGAAGGTGAAGCCTACACTCATACCATCGCAGGCGAGCTAAACGGGATTCGAACCTTCATTATTCCCACCGATAGCCGCATCCTCATCGCTGGTCTCTCTGGAATCAAATCGACAGTGCGTGAACTACGCTACGAAGACGTTTCAGAGGTCGGCGCTGACGGAGGGTCGTTTATTCTGAGGCACGGATCGCACACCATCGAGCTCAAACGATGTGTCACGAATACGATGAAAGAAGTTACCGAAGAAATCAGGTCACGCTCCCAAGAAACTCGCCAAGCATCAAATATGACTATCGGGATTTCCGAGGTTGAGCGACTCGCCAAGCTACATGCTGATGGTGCGCTGACAGATGAGGAGTTCGCGGCAGCTAAAGCTAAGGCGCTTGGACTGTAAAACTGGGGGTGGCCCCGTGGAGCTGTGCTCGGACACGAGGCCACCCTAGGCCCACGGGGGGATGTGGGCCACCAGCAGTATAAGACAAGACCGCCCTTGGCGCTCGACATGTGGAAGTGCAGCACCAAGGGCGGCAGAAATCCAACCACAAAATGGGAAGGACACGTATATCTTATGGCATCCATCAAGCCGTACAAGACCGCTAAGGGCCGGGCGTGGCGCGTCCAATACCGCTCCCCTGACGGTAGGAACAGAACGAAACAAGGGTTTCGCACGAAGAATGAGGCCCAAGCGTGGGCGGAGAAAAACGCCACCACCATACGCACCGGAGACTGGATAGACCCCAACGCCGGCAAAGTAACTATTGGGGAACTCGGGGCGCGTTGGCTAGAGATGCAAACTCACCTCAAACCATCCACCCTGCGGACAACTGAGCAGACCTGGCGCATTCACGTAAAACCACGTTGGGGGGATACGCCTATCAGGGTGGTACGGGCCTCCGAGGTGCAGCACTGGCTATCGAGCACTGAGCGCTCCGCATCAATCGTGAGGAAGAACCATGCGATGCTATCCCAAATCTTGGATATGGCGGTTCGTGACGGGATAGTTAAATCCAACCCAGCGAAGGGGGTAACCCTTCCAAGGAAGGCGAAAGCCAGGAAGGTGTATCTGAGTTGGGAGCAGCTTTCCGCGTTCGCCAACGAATGTGGAGATAATGCGCCTATCGTGTGGCTGCTAGGCACCGTGGGGCTTAGGTGGGGTGAACTGGCCGGCCTACAGGTTCAAGATGTGGATGTATTGCGGAGGCGTATTGCTGTGCGCAGGAATGCTGTAACCGTAGGGTACGACGTAAAAATAGGCACCCCGAAGACGCATGAGTCTCGAGTGGTGGCCGTGCCAAGGTTTGTGATGGATATGTTGGTTCCGCTGATGGATGGGAAGACTCAGGACGCTTGGGTGTGGTGCAGGGCGGATGGGTCCCCGTTGCGTGTGCCGTCGTCGAATACATGGTTTTACTGCGCACTGAAGCGATGCATGGAGAAAGACCCAGATTTCCCGCGTGTTACCCCGCACGGGCTTAGGCACGTGGCGGCAGGGTTGATGATTTCCGCCGGGGCGCACCCCAAGATTGTGCAGCGTCAGTTGGGGCATGCTTCGGCAGCGATGACGTTAGACAGTTACGCAGATCTATGGGAGGAGGATTTGGATGTGGTAGCTGGCCGGATGGATGAAAGTTTTTCGAATGCAGTGGAATTGTCGTGGAAGGGGGCTTGAGTATGGTGTTTATGCTGGTTAAATGGGGTTTGTGTCGCGGGTTCGAATCCTGCTGGGGGCACTTCTAGCTTACCCCCTTTTACCGGTGTTTTTGCTGGTGGGAGGGGGTTTCTGCTTTTCAGCTTATCC
>QWCJ01000312.1_pt1 | contig 42546 bp, 34 predicted proteins | sample 1972501 | NCBI WGS metagenome assembly QWCJ01 (sample SAMN09866711, study PRJNA288562) | Human vaginal metagenome isolate term2_vaginal, whole genome shotgun... | isolation source: vagina | host: Homo sapiens | place: USA: California
TACCTCTATGCGACCAGAATTGTGCACGTCAAGGGCTTTGCTCGTCCCCCTGGCTATATGCGACCGCCCAACGCACAGGCGGCTGGTTCTAGTCCCCCCGCACACAAACAATCGGACACCCTCTGCCCGGTATGCGCCTGCTCGCGCGCGCAAGCCGCACACTTGGCGAATACCTAGGCCGCGCCGGATGGCCGCCCTCGGACCGCGACGCTGCGGCTGGCGAGGGAGCGGACCAGGGTCAGACCGAGGAGAGCGCCCTTGCCTTGATCTGGTCGAACTCCTGCTGGGTAATCGCTCCCGAGTCGAGAAGGGCCTTCGCCGAGGCGATCTCATCGGTCGGGCTCGATCCGGCGGAGCCGCCGGCGACGGACTTGATGTACTCATCCTGCCGCTGCTGGAGCTCCTGGCGCGCCTCGACCGCGCGGTCGGTCATCCCCCGACCTCGAACAAGCAGGTACGCGAGCATTCCGATGAACGGCAGCGCGAGGATGAACACCACCCACAGCGCCTTCGCGAAGCCGCCGAGGTCCTTGCTGCGGAAGAGATCTCCGAAGATCCACCACAGGGACATGAGCCATGCGAAGAAGATGAAGAACTCGAACATGGCGAGTAGGAATGAGCCGTTGTCGTCGAACATTTGCTGACTTCCTCCTGACTGGATGGACGCTGGCCGAGCGGTCCACGCGGACCCCAGCGCACGACGGTTAGGAACAAGGACGTGCCCGGGCCGTCACCGAACCATGTTAGCAGCTTTTCCTCACCAAGCGTGGTAGCCGGGTTGCGACGCGCTGACCGGGTTGGGCTGGTGAAGACGGGCCTGGGACTCCACGATTCGTAGCGACCAAGCAACGGATCGAGAGGAGTCCCAGGTGAGTGTTGAGGCTACCGTCCTGTCCGCTGCGATGCTCGGCATCTCGGGGTTGGTGGTGCTTGCCGTCGGTGAGTACGGCGGTGAGCTGGAGCTGTTGGTGGAGACCTCCGAGTCGGTGACCGGGTGCCCGCGGTGCGGGGTGGTCGCGGTGGCCCACGGCCGGCGTGAGCATCTGGTGCGTGACATCCCCTCGGCGGGGCGGCCGGTGCTGCTGGTGTGGCGCAAGCGGCTGTGGCGGTGCGCCGAACCGGCGTGCCCGCAACGTACCCGGTCAGTACACCTAATAAAGCGACGTCAGTACGTTCGCTAATGCTCGAGCTGATCTTTCATCGCTCGTACCTCTTGGCTGCCAGCGTGGTCACTTATTCGCAACCGCCCACCGTGCGTTCTCTACACCCCTCACCGTTGCACTCATGTGAGACATTTGAACGCGCTGTGGCCTTATCCGTCCCCGCGGATTGCTCCTCGCCTGTCATTCCTGAAGGGTGTCAGGAAGTTTGTGTGTGAGGCTCTGATCTAGAAGGAGTTTCACCGATAATGACTACGGTGTCACCGAAGAAAACCATGACCCGGCGAGGGTCAACGAGATCAGCGAGAAGCTGATGGAAAATTCTGAAATCGCCAGCTTGATTAGCGAGCTGTCGAGCTCCGCTGATGATGCAAGCGAGCTGGTCAAAGGCCTGCTGCAAGCATCAATCAACGCTGGCCTTAAGGCGGAGATGGATGCGCACTTGGGCTACGGCCATTCCGACCGCAAAGCGAAATCCCAGGTCGAAACCGCACAGGAGAATAATCACCGTAACGGGTCGTACACCAAGACCGTCAATTCTGGTTACGGCGCAGTTGAGGTGACCGTGCCCAGGGATCGTGCCGGCACGTTTACTCCCCGGATGGTGCCCAAGGGTGCACGTCGGCTCACAGAGCTCGACGACATGATTATCTCGCTCTACGCCGGTGGGATGACCGTGCGCGATATCCAGCATCACCTCGCGACCACCCTTGGGGTGGATATGAGCCCGGATACGATCAGCACCATTACCGATGCGGTGTTAGACGAGGTCATGATCTGGCAAAACCGCCAGCTCGACGAGTTTTACCCGTGGGACTGTGGATCGCCGACAATGAAGGAGCCGCATTCTGGGCATCGGTGTGTGCAGATCTGGCTAACCGCGGTGTCCAAGACGTGTTCATTGTGTGCTGCGACGGGCTCAAAGGCTTGCCGGAAGCCGTGGAGGCAACCTGGCCGAATTCCATGGTACAGACCTGTATTGTGCACCTGATTCGGGCTGCGAACCGGTGGGTGTCCTACCAGGACCGCAAAGCAGTCTCCCGCGCGCTGCGTGAGGTCTACACAGCCGCTAACGAGGACACCGCACGTGCCAGCCTGGATGCTTTCGAGGCCAGTGAACTGGGCCGGAAATACCCCCAGTCGGTCAAAGTCTGGCGCGACGCCTGGGAGCGGTTCGTGCCGTTTCTGCAGTTTCCGCCGGCGGCACGCCGGGTGCTCTACACCACCAATTCAATCGAGTCGCTGAATGCTGAACTGCGTAAAGCTACCCGCAACAGGGGCCAATTCCCGAACGATACTGCCGCACTAAAGACGCTGTGGCTGATGATCTGCAACATCGAACAAGCGTGCCGCCCAGCGAGCGAAGAAAGCAAAGCGCGACATTGAGTGCAACGGCTATATTGAAGGAGCGAAAGCCACCGGGTGGAAACAAGCCATCAACCAACTAGCCGTGGCTTACCCCGACCGATTCGCGGACTACTACACACCAGACGTCATTTGGTGTTGGTTTCTCGAAACGGGCGAATGGAACTGTTTTGAAAACCATATCTGGTTGTTGTCCGAGGTCATCCCAGGAAACCAGATAGATTTATACACACAAAATGTCTCTTAAGCCCAATTTGGAGCATGAAGCAACCCATAGGATTCCTCCTTATCAGGCGCCGCCCCATAGGGTCCTTCCGCAGGTGAGGGACGAAATCCCACGGAGAGGCGCAGGTGAATAAACTCCTGCGGACAGTGAAGTACTCACATGAATGGGTACGCACTGCAGGTGAGAGTATAACCCTGAGATTTGAAAAAGCAGGACGATCACCCAAACGCCCAGGCACGCCGAGCCCGCACGAGCACTACACTGCCAACCATGACAGAGACAACGAAAGTAGCCGTAGTAACGGGAGGCTCCGCCGGGATCGGGGAGGCGTGTGCGCGGGCGCTCGCCGCGGACGGTTGGAAGGTGTACGTGGCGGCGCGCCGGGTGGAGCACTGCCAGGCCATCGCAGAAGAGATCGGGGGCGTGGCGGTGCGCCTTGATGTGACGGATGAGGTGAGTGCGGGGGAGTTGGCGTCGATAATTGAGGGGCCGGTTGGGCTGCTGGTGAATAATGCGGGCGGCGCGAAGGGCCTCGACCTGCTTCGCGACGCGAACCCCGCCGACTGGCAGTGGATGTACGAGACGAACGTGCTCGGCACCATGCGGGTGACGAAGGCCCTGTACCCGCACCTGCTGGAGGCGTCCGGTCTGGTGGTGAACATTGGGTCCGTGGCGGCGACTGACGCGTACAAGGGCGGCAGCGGCTATAACGCGGCGAAGTACGGGCTGCGCGGGATCACGCGGGCGCTGCGACGGGAGGAGGCGGAGAACAACATCCGTGTTACGGAGATTGACCCTGGCCGGGTGAAGACGGACTTCTCCCTGAACCGTTTCGCGGGCGATGCCGAGCGTGCGTACGCGGTGTACGAGGGCAAGTTGAACTTGACCGCGGAGGACATTGCGGAGGCGGTGCGCTGGGTGGCGAGTTTGCCGCCGCACGTGAACATCGATACGTTGTCGATTATGCCGACTGACCAGGCTGAACGCTAAGTGTCGGGGGCGTGGCTTAGACTGGCTGCATGATTCTAAGCACTACTAATTCCGTCGATGGGGGCACCATCGCTGAGTACATGCGCATCGTGGGCGGCGAGGCGATCGTCGGCATGAATGTGTTCAAGGATTTCGCGGCGGGCATTCGCAACATTGTGGGTGGTCGCGCCGCCGCGTGGGAGGCCGACGTCGTGCGCGCCCGCGAGGAGGCCCTGAACGAGCTGTGGCATCGCGCCGCGGAGATGGGGGCTGACGCGGTGGTTGGCGTGAAGGTGGACTACGAGTCCATGGGCGCTGACGGCGGCATGATGTTGGTGTCCGCGGTGGGCACTGCGGTCAAGCTTGCTCCGCCGGTGGTGTAATCATGGCGTTTGATGTGGTGATTTCGGGGGAGAGCATTAAGCTCGGTCAGTTTTTGAAGGTGGCCAACCTTGTGGAGTCCGGCGGGCACGCCAAGGAGCTCATCAACGCCGGCGAGGTCAGTGTCAATGGGGAGGTGGTGCGTGCGCGCGGGCACCTGCTTTTCGACGCCGACTCCGTCACCGTCGGCACCCAAACAGCAACCGTGAGCACCGGCGGGGATGACGGCGACTACTTCGATGAGCGCACCGCGAACGACGATTTCGATCCGGAAAAGTGGAGGAACATGTAAATGCCTGCGTTTCAGGGAACACCAGGGATGCCGTACTGGCAGGACTGCTTGACCAAAGACGTGCAGAAGTCCGCGTACTTCTACTCGAAGGTGCTCGGGTGGGAAGTTACGGGCGAGACGTACCGGGTTGCCCGCAAGGACGGGCTGCCGGTGGCGGGGTTCGTGCCGTCAAAGCAGGAGCGGGACCTGTGGGTGACGTACTTCATGGACGCGGACGGCTCGATTGAGTCACGCGTGGAGCCGCTGGGGGGCAAGGTGCTGAGCTCCCAGGAGGTGGACTTCGGTGTGATGACGGTGTGTGCCGACTCGTCCGGTGGCTTGTTCGGCTTGATGCGCCCGGCGGGGGAGGATGCCTTCGTTGCCGCTGGTGAGCCGGGTGTTTCGGTGTGGTACGAGTGCGTGGCGCCGGATGAGGCCACCGTGGACTTCTACGGGGAGCTGTTCGATTGGGAGCTGCGCAAGGAAAGCGGCTACTACATTGCGCTGCAGGAGGGCGCGGCGTTCTTGGGCCTGCGTCTGGACCCGCGGCTGCAGCAGCACGGCCTTGCGGCGGTCTGGCACTCCTACTTCGGCGTCAAGGACGTTGATGCGGCATCCCACGCGGTGCGCATGGGTGGCGGCCAGGTGTTGGCTGGCCCGACGCTCAGCCCGTTCGGCCCGATGCTTGGGGCGAAGGACGCCACCGGCGCCAACGTGTACCTGTGTGAGGTGCCGGAGCCGGTCGGTGAGGACGTCAGTGAAGCGGACTCCATCCTGGACCTCTAGGGCGCGAAACGAAGCGGAAGCACTGTGTTGAAGAAGTGGATTGCTGCGCTGCTGGTGTGCGCGCTGATGCCCGCGTTGCAGGGGTTTCACGTGAACCCCGGCTACACGCGGGAGCGCACTGCGCTGGCGGTGGTGCACCCGGACGGCCGGGTGTCGATCTCCCCGGCGGGCGAAGAGCCACGCGCCGCGCTGTCCCTGGCCAAGCTCTACCTGGGGTACTGGGTGCTCTACAACGGCACGAAGGAGGAGAAGGCGCAAGTTGAGGAGATGGTGCGGGTGTCCAACGACGCGATCGCCGAGGCGCTCGACGCTCGCTACCCGCAGGCCATCGACGAGATTGCTGCCGACTTCGAGCTGGAGCGCACGCAGCGCGTCGGCGCGTGGGGTACCACGTTGACGTCGGCGAGGGACGTGGCCACCTTCATCGCGGCGATCCTGTGGGACCCAGCGGCGGAGCCGCTGCTGGAAGGGATGCGTCGGCAGTCGTTGGTAGCCAATGATGGGTTTGGCCAGCAGTTCGGCACCGCGCGTCTGCGCGGCGTGCAGGGTTCCAAGATGGGCTGGGCCAACGAGGCCACCACAGCGACCGCCTCTGTCTCCTGGGGCACCACGCTGGATGAGACGTGGGCGGTGGCGGCGCTGACGAACGGCAGCGCCTACCACAACACCGTGGATGTGCGGCGCGGCATTGTGCAGCGCCACGACGCCACGCCCGCGTCAGCCTTCGGCCACAGCAAGTCCGGAAAGAAACTCCGCGGCATCGAGGACCTTGCGCCGGTGCTGGGCCGGGGTAGCGATTACCCCGGTGGAGACGTACTCTTTCACTTCCGCCCCCTCGACTGAGGGCTGCTCCCACGCGGCGTCGGAGGCGCGTTGCAGCAGTACCTTTGCGTCAGCCGTCGCGAGGGCCCCAGCGGCTTCGGTGGATTCGGCGGGGAAGGTGAGCACGTAGGCGTCCGCGCCCGCAGGCAGCAGCCCGCAGGAGGAGCCGGTGCCCCACACCGCGACCACGTCCGCGCCTTCCTGGCGGGCGGCGTGCACGGCGGCGGCGACGTCGGCTGGGTCATCCACGTCGTAAGCGCGGGCCCCGGCCTGCTCAGCACAGGCGGCAACTTCGGGGCGCCAGGAGAACTCGCGGGCATCCGCTGGCCCGTCGTAGCAGGACACCACCCACACGCCACCTTCGGCAGGCGCTTTGGAAGAGGTGAACACCTGGCCCAGCGGGGCGTCCTCGACGGAGACGTCCCCGGTCAACGCCACGCCCGGCATCTGGTGATCCACTGCGGAGCCCAGCATTAGCATCGCGGCGTGCGTAATCCGGTCCGGAAGCAACGCCAGGTACTGCGGGGAGTCCTCGTAGGACGCCTCGATGTAGGACACCAGCTGCGCGAGCTGCTCGGACTCCGGCAGGGTGCGCTCCACGCCACCGACCTGGAACTCCTCGGAACCCTGCTCGTTGAGCGGGTAGTGCGCGCCCTCCGCGCCGGGCTGAAGCGACGATTCCTCTACCATATTTTGACCCTTTCCTCCGGGGCGATCCACACCGCGGAGCCGGGCTCCACGTCGAAGGCCTCGTAAAACTCGTCAACGTTGGACGCGATGACGTTGCAACGGAACTCGTTCGGCGAGTGCGGATCAATCGCCAGCAGCTGCGCCGCCATCTCCGGCCGCGCCTTCGAACGCCACACGCGGGCCCACGCCAGGAAGAGCTCCTTCAAGTTCGGCTCGACGTTGTTGTCCTCGCAGTACAGCTGGTACGCCACTACCGCGATACCAAGGCCGCCCAGGTCGCCGATATTCTCGCCGAGCGTGAACTCGCCGTTGACCCCCGCCACGTCCTGGCCCTCCAGCACAGAAGGCACCAGACCCTGGAACTGCTCCACCAGCTTCGCGGTGCGTTCCTCGAAGTGGGCGCGGTCCTCGTCGGTCCACCAGGAGTTGAGGTTGCCGTGGCCGTCGTAACGCGAGCCCTGGTCGTCGAAACCGTGGCCGATCTCGTGGCCAATCACCGCGCCGATCGCGCCGAAGTTGCGCGCCGGGTCCGCCTCCGGGTCGAAGAACGGCGGCTGCAGGATCGCGGCAGGGAAGGTGATGTCGTTGACTACTGGGTTGTAGAACGCGTTGACGGTCTGCGGGGTGGTCACCCACTCGGAGCGGTCCGAGGGCTTGCCGATCTTGCCCAGCTGGTAGTCATGCTCGAAGGCGGCGCCGCGGCGCACGTTGGCCACCAGCTGCTCACCGGAAGGGTCAAAGGTCAGGCCCTCGTAGCTGCGCCAGGTTTCCGGGTAGCCGATCTTCGCCTGGAACAGGCGCAGCTTCTCCAGGGCGCGCTCGCGGGTGGCGGGTGTCATCCACGGCAGGTTGCTGATGCGCTGCTCGTAGGCGCGCACGAGGTAGTCCACCAGGGAGAGCATCTGCTCCTTCGACTTGGCGGGGAAGTGGCGCGCCACATACTCCTTGCCGATCTCCTCGCCCACCAGCGACTCCACCAGCCCCACGCCGCGCTTCCAGCGGTCGCGCTGCTGCGTCGCGCCGGAGAGCACCGTGCCGTAAAACTCGAAGTTCGCCCGCCCGATCTCCTCGGTGAGCACGCTTGCGCGCGAGCGCAGCACGGTCCACGCCGCCCACAGTTGCCAGTCGGCGAGGGTTTCGGGGCGAAGCATCGTCGCTAAGTCCTCGGTGAAGGAGGGCATCATGTTGATCACGCGGCCGTCGCGAAGCCCGGCGCCGCGCAGCATCGTCACAATTATCGACGGCAACTCCGCCAACTCCACCGGGTTGTAGGTAGCCATCGCGTCCCGGCTGCGCACCACATCCCAGTGGCTGGCCGCCACCTGGGTCTCCAGGTTCATGATGCGCTGCGCCGCCACCTCAGGCGTAAGCCCCAGCAGGTACGCCGGGTCCAAAAACGCCAGCATGCGGGCCACGTGCTTCTGGTAGGTGGCGCGGGTCTCCGCGTGGGCGTCCTCCCGGTAGTAGGCCTCGTCCGGCAGGCCAAGGCCGGATTGGACAAGGTAGGGCACGCTGTCCTCGCCCTGGGAGTCCTTTTCAACCCAAAAGGCCAGGGGGGAGCCGACACCCGTGCGGTCGAGCACGCCCAGGTTGTGGGCGAACTCCTCGATATCTTTCACCGCGATCAGGTCCAGGTCCGGCTGCAGGGGCGCGGTGCCTGCGGCGTTGATGGCGTCGGTGTCCATGAAGGAGGCGAACAGGTCGCTGGTCTCCGAGACGATCGCGTGGACGTCCTCCTCCGCCTTGTCGCGCAGGGCGTAGAAGGAGCCGTCGATGCCGCGGTCCGCCGGGATCTCGTGGGAGTCGACCCACTCGCCGTTTACGTGATGAAAAAGATCATGCATGCCCACAACTCTAACGTGTGGGGCGGACATGCGCGTCGGAGGGACTAGCGGTGGTTGGCGATCCAGTTCGCAGCCTCATGCTGCTGCGCCAGCGTGTAGGACCCGTGCGCACCGATCGAGTGGATGATGCTGCTCGTGCGGCCGTCGTTCGCGCGCGCGATGTCAATCACCCAGCGGGGCATCCCGCCGCTGCTCAGGTTGACGTCCATCGCAGGGTCGACGATCTCGCGCTGATTCTCCGTCGGGGAGCACACGATGTCGCCGGTGTTGCAGATCTCCAGCACGCGCTCACCGAGGTCGCCATAGCCGCCCTCAAGCTCACCGAGCGCGCCGCGCACGTGTGGCGACGTTCCCGCAGACATCACCGCACCGTTCCCGCCCTGGTAGGGGCTGGAAAACAGGGCAGCCGAGGCGACGCGCTCCTTCGCGATAGGGCCACGGTCATGCGCAATGTTATTCAGCATCCGCGACACAATATCCGCGCCGAGGGAGTAGCCGGTGAAGCTGAAGCGCGCGTTCGGGCAGGCGTTTGCGATGCCCGCGACGGCCTTCTTCGTCTCCGCGTAGCCACGATTCGACGCCGTCTGGTACTGCGTGGTGGCGAACGGCGCGGCGTCGTACGCGATCCACAGCGGCTGAATCTGCCCACCCGTATACAGCTGGGTAAGCACGCCCGTGAGCCACACGTTCCCGCCGTGCGGCAGGTTGCGCGGTAGCCCCGGCATCGTATTGACGCCACCCGGCACCGCGATCAGGTACTCCGACTTGCAGCCCTGGGACTTCAGCAGGCTCGGCAGCCGGAACGACGGTGCGATCGGCGCCGGCAGCTGCAGCTGCTGCGCAGACGCCGGAGCCGCCGCACCAACCGCGACAAGGGCGGCGGTAGCGGCGGCAACAAGAACGGAGCGGAGGGATGCGAAAGCGCGCATGGCGCCTCATCTTAGCTGTTAGACCTCCCGAATCTTCATCGGGCCTGGGGTCCACCACCCTGAACGGGTGACCTCTTCGAGCTGGATCTCAGCAAGCGCTGGTACCTCACCGATGGAGTTCGTGCGCAGCTGGTAGCGGGACAGGGAACCCCAGTCGCGCTGCCAGTCGCCCTTCATGTACCCCGGCACCTGGTAGGAGTAGTTCACGGCCTCCGCGGTGGACAGCGCACCGCCGCCCAGGAAGTCCATGAAGCCGGACAGCTGCTGCTTACCCGGTGCGTCAGGCATGATGCGGAACTCCGGGATCTCGGTCACGCCAGCGAAGTGGTTGAACGTGCGCTGGCACGGGTACTGGAAGGCCACCGACCAGTCGAGCAGGCCCGGGGTGTCCGAGTCGAACATCTTGTTCAGCGGCTGCAGCGTCGGGTTGCGCAGCGGGGTGACGGCCATCCAGTCGTCTTCCGCAAGGGAGGCGTCCTCGGCGACGAGGCGCACCACGTTTGCCTCCTCGGGCAGGTCCGCGATGGGGTAGCGCAGGTTGCGCCACTTCGGCGTCGGCCCCTGGTCCAGCATTTCTGCCTCGCCCAGGGTCTTTATTGAGCCGTCGTCGCTGCGCACGCCGTACTCCAGCACCAGCTCGGCACCTTCCTTTTCGACGCCATTAATGTCGTGGTGCGCGATCTTGCCAGCCACGGACGTGACCAGCAGGGGGGCGTCGTCACGCTTCTGTGGCAGTTCGAACCAGGTGGTTTCCAGGTAGGCCGTGCGCGTCGCGCGCTCGTCGTATGTGCCCAGCAGCGGGATGCGGTTGAAGTCCAGGTTGAACGGCAGGCGCACCGTCGACCCGTTGACACCGCGCAGCGTGAACGGGCGGTTGCCCTCGACGCTGCGTGCATCCGAGGAGAGCTCAGGCTCCTCGTTTGCATCGGACTGGACGGTCTCGATGGCGGTGTCGTCGCCCGATTTCGTATCCGTGGTGTCGGCGTTGTCGTCCGCGATCGTGGCAGGCACGCCGTCCGGGTGGAACGCGCGGTTCACGCCGGAGTCCAGCGAGCGGCCCAGCGGCACCCCGTCGACGGGGGTGAGGAAGGAATCGTTCGTGTCGGTCTCCAGCAAGATCTCGCTGCCGAGGGCGCAGATGTCACCCTTGAACGTCTTCACGTTGCCCATGCCCACCGAGTAGTTCGGAGTCTGTTCCGCGAACGCCTTCACAAAGGTCAGGCAGGAAAACGCCACCATGAGTACCGCGGCGACGGCGATCGGCGCGGCCATCACGCCCGCCCAGCGCGACGCCGCCGCGCGCTCCCGCACAGAATCAGGGCGCGGCCGCAGCCACTGGACGACGCCCACCAAGGCAATCACCAGCGTAATTCCGAGCAAAACAGTGTTCGCCTCGATGCCCTTCACCTGTGGGTTCTTGTCCCACCACGGCACGCCGAAGGAGGACACGTACCACCACGCGTTCCAGCCCGCCAGACTCAGGGACACCAGGAAGAGCACCGCGGCGATCGCAAAGGAGCGGTTGCGCGCCGACTGCAGCGCAAAGTGAGACAGCACCACCGCGCCGAGTGCTGCGACCACACCGCCGATACCCGCGTAAATACCGAAGTGGTGCGTCCACTTCGTCGGGGTGAACATCAGGAAGAACGTGGACAGCCCGATGATCAGCATCAGGCGCTGCGTCGGCTTCGCAGGCGTGCCTGGGATCGCGCCGTGGCGTGCCATCGAAAACAGGATGAGGACTACGCAGAAGGCGAAGACCAGCATCGGGAAGCGGCGCGACAGCGAGCCGTCGACAGCTTCCTGGAACAGCGTGCCGTAGCGCACCCACTCCGAGTACCAGGACAGCGCCGGGCCGACCTCGCCGCGCACCTTGGTGGCCTCCAATACGGTCGCCAGGGTCTGGTCCTTGAACACCGGCACCATCACGGCGAAGCCCGCCGCCAGAAACGCCGCTATGTACGCGATGCCCGGGGCAATCGCGCGTCGCTTGTTCATGATGCGGAACACCTCAGGCAGGCAGATCAGGAACACGCCCACCGCCGCCAGACCCGTCGGGCCACAGGCCAGCGTGAACGCCGCCACCACCGTGCCCAGCGCCGCCGGGGCCAGTCGCTTCGTGGCGATCGTGCGCTCAAACAGCGCCCACGTCAGCGTCAACCCCATCGCGATAATCGGCTCCGGGCGGGTGCCGTTGTTGTACGGCAGCCAGAACGCCAGGAACACAAACGCTGCAGTCCAGTACGCCATGCGGCGGTCCGCGATGACCGCGCCGAAGCGCGGCAGCAGCTCGCGGGAAATCAGCCACCACACCAAGATGGCGGCCAGCAGCGTCGGCAGGCGCATCCACATCGACGCCGTCGTCACCTTCGCCAACAACGCCAACACGTCATAGAACGGGGAACCGAACGGCGCCTCGGGCACGCCGTACCAGCGGTAATAGTTCGCCATGTAGTCCGAGTCGTTCGAGACCCGCGCCATCGTCAGCAGGAAGCCGTCATCCGAGGTGTTCGCGCCGAACACGTGCCAGAACCCCAGCACCGCCAGCACCACCGCGTCCAGCGGCTTGAACGTGCGCCAACGACGGTTGAACAGCGGGATACGACGCCCATCCAGCTGATCCAGGCGCCACAGCCCCCACAGGCTCACCGCCATCGCGGCCAGCCCCAGCCACATCGCCAGCGACTTCACCAGGGTCGGGCTGGACGTAAAGCGAGAGTTGATCTCGATGTTGGCGGCGAGCCCGGCGTCAATAAGCTGCGCCGACGACTCCTCCTTCAGCTCCGAGTACAACCCACTGAGCTGCGGGCGATAATCATCCTCGAGGACCTCCTCGAAGCTGGTGCCCGGCACCGAAATTTCCGCCTGCTCATCCGTGATGTGCACCCGCAGCTGCTTGTCCGGGCCGATACCCGCCAGCTCGCCGGGGCTCAACTCGAAGAGCACCTTATTAATCGAGCTGACCACCAACCCGCCATCCGGCGCGGACACAAACATGCCACGGTCGGTCGCCTCCTCCGAGGACGCAGGCAGCGTCGACACAATGATGTTCTGGCCTTCACGCAGGTGACGCGTCGCCTCCAGCGGCACCGTCATGTCAATCTCCTGCGGCGCCAGCGAAATCAGCGGGGCATTCACCGACCCCACCGAGCCGCCTTGCGGCCACTGCACTGACGACTGCACCTGCGTCACAGGCAGCAGCGGCGTCAGCAGCAGCAACACGAAGGCGATGAAGCCGGACACGACGGTCGCAGCCACCAGCTGGCGCGGGGCGCGCCGAGGTTGTTGCGCGCCGGGCGTGCTCGCCGCACTCTGTGGGTTCGCAGGGTTCACGGGATTCACGGATGTCTCAGTTGTCACAGGGGCATACTCTACTTCTCAGGCGTGGCGGCATTGCGAACCACCACGACAAACGGACCAATCTGCTTCGCGTCCCACGTCTCGCGGGGGAACGCCTTCGGGTTAAAGAACAGGCCTTCGTAGCGCACGTTCGGCTCGCTCGGGAAGATGTTGTGGCCGATGTGCGTCTTCCACGCCACATCCCGGTTCTCGGTGGCGTCCTCGCGCAGGTCATCGCTCATGGTTCCGCGGAAAATGAATGCCTGCGGCGCCGTCCACTTCGTGTCCTGCATCGCTGCGTCGAGCTTCTCGGGGGCGTCGAAGGAGAGCTTCGCCCACTGCGAAAGCGCCTCGTTGCGCAGGTGGAACTCGCCCAACGGGTTGGCGTAATGGCTGGTGAACGCGTTGAAGCCGTGGTAGGGCTTGAACGCCATGAAGTTGATTTCATCCGTGTACACCACGGTCTCCCCAGGGGTGTAGCCGTGGGACTGGATGAACTCGTCGATCTCGCCGTAGTAGCGGCCCGGGTCCGGCGGGAAGCGGTCGGCGCGCTCGCCGAAGCCGTCCGTATCCGAGTACGCCTGGTCAATGTGCGCCTCGTTGAGTGCCGGGATGCGCTGCACGAATGAGAGCGTGCCTGCCGCCACCACGATGATGAGCACCGCGGTGATCACGCGCTGCGTGCGCTCCTTGAAGTGGCCCGGGTAGTAATAATCGACGCCAGCAGTGCGCAAGTCCGCCACCGCGAAGATACCCACGGTGGAAAACAGCAGCATCAGCAGCACCTCGATGCGGAAGCCCAGCAGGGACGTGCCCAGCAGCGACGCAAACATCGAGACGATCACCCAGGTGTAGCAGACCACCACCATCACAGCTAACGACGCCACCTCAGGCACATGCAGGCGCCCAACCATGAAGATCAGGCCCAACACCGACAGCACGCCGATGATGGACAGGGAGAAGAACGGCAGCGGGATCACCGTGCCCTGGGCGGGCAGGAAGTGGTTCGCGGTGTGGCGCACGTCGAAACCGCCGAAGGCCGACTCGTACAGGTACGGCGCCCAACCAATCGCCGCGATGCACAGCGCACCCACCCCGGAAGCCAAAAGGTGCACGACGGGGCCGCGCGCGAACTTGCGGCGGAACCATAACAGCACCGCGATCACCACAACGGTCAGCGCGGCGATCGCAGTAAACAGGGTGTAGAACATGGCGGAAACGCCCAGGTAGAGCGCCAGCACCACCGTGGCTTGCCAGGAGCCCGTGAGCGCCTTGTACGCGGTGACAGCGGCCGCGGGGGCGAAGAGGGCGACGATCGCCGCGTAGGGCTCGTCAGGAGTCTCGGTGAGCACAATGCCCGTCGATACGAGCGCGATCAGCGTAGAAACCGGCAGGGAGCCGCACAGCTTCCGCCAAATCGGCACCAGCGCGCACGCCGCGGCAGCCAGCGATACCAGCGCCCACGGCTGGTATACCTCCCAGCCTTCCATGCCCAGCAGGTGCGCGAGGCGCCCGCCGAGCCAGAACCACCCAATCGGGTAGAAGGTAGGCAGGTCCAGGTAGTTCATGTCCTGGTTGGTGGCCACCTCGGTCATCCGGCTCAAGAACTGGGTACGGAACCCCTGATCCACCTGGATGCCGTCCAGCCACAGGCGTGTCGACGCCAGCGGGATCCCCAGCGCCGTAATCACCAGACCAGCCGGGGCCAGCCCGCAGACAGCCTGGCACAGCACGCGCACAGGCCGCGACAGGCGCTTCCGCACCCACGCCCAGCACGCTAACGCCGCGCACAGAATCACAACGAAAGAGCCGCCCGTGGACAGGGCGCGCGTCACCATCGAGGTATTAAACGCAGGCAGCGACGTGGAGTGCAGCACGTACCACACCGCCAACGTCACCACCGCCGCGCTGGCACCGGCCGCAAGCATGCGCAAGACCGCCGACGTCCATGACACAGCGTCAGGCTCGTAGTCGACGGTCTTGAACTCCAGCGTGGGTTGGATGGATGTATCTGTCATGCACTCAGTTTGGCACATCGCAGCGCATCCACCACGTTCCCCGCCGGGAATTAGAAGTTGAGCTTGCGCATAATCCCTGCCGGGATGTGCTGCAGCACCAAGGAAATCGGGCCGAACAGCTTGTGCACAAACACGCTTGGCTCGCCCTTCAACGCAGCCTCAACGGCAGTCTGCGCCACCTCTTCCTTATCGACGGTCAGCGGAGCCTCCTCCAGCCCATCCGTCATCTTGGTACGCACCTGGCCCGGGCGAACCACAGTCACCTTCACGCCGGAGTCACGAAGTGCCTCACCCAACTGGAGGTAGAAGGCATCCATGCCAGACTTCGACGCGCCGTACACAAAGTTGGAGCGACGCACGCGCTGGCCCGCAACGGAGCTCATCGCGATGATGGTGCCGTGGCCCTGGCGCTTCATCTCCTGGCCCAACAGCACGCCGACGGACACGAACGCGGTGTAGTTCACCTGCGCCGACTCCACGGCTGCCGCCTGGTCCTGCCACAGCTGCTCCTGGTCACCCAGGGTGCCGAAGGCAACCACGGCGACGTCAACATCGCCACCGGAGAACGCCTGCTTGATCACGTCCGGGTGGGACGCGAAATCGGTCGCGTCGAAGTCCAGGACCTCAACGGAGCCTGCACCTGCGTTGGTGACCTCAGCAACGGCGGCGTCGATACGCGGGGAGTTCTTGCGAGCCGCAAGCGTGACATTCGGGTTGCCTCCGCGGGACACGAACTCGCGCACAATGGCGAGGCCGATGTCCGAGGTGCCACCCACGAGCAGAATGTTTTGCGCTTGGCCTACTGCATTCAACATGTGAAAAATCTCCTTCAGTTCATTCAGCTAGTTCAGCTCGAGGCGGCGGGACATGTCGGAAGCGAAGACGCCGGTCGGGTCGATCTCGCGGCGGGTCTTCAGCCAGCCCTCCAGACCTGGGTACATCTTGTGGAACTTCTCCGCCGACGTACGGGACTCCTTCGCCAGGTAGAGGCGGCCACCGAACTCCATCACCTGGTCATCCAGGCGGTCCAGGAACTCGTTGAGGCCCGGGCGGATCGGGAAGTCCACGCAGACGTTCCAGCCCTTCATCGGGTAGGACAGCGGCGCGCGGTTGCCCTCGCCGAACAGCTTGAACACGTTCAGCGCCGTGTAGTGGCCGGAGGACTGGATCTGGTAGATGATGTCCTTGAACGGCTCCACAGCGGTCGTCGGCACCACGAACTGGTACTGCAGGAAGCCCGCGCTGCCGTAGCCGCGGTTCCACTCACCAATCAGGTCGAGCGGCTGGTAGAACTGCGTCAGGTTCTTGATGTCGTTCTTGCTCGGGGCGCCCATCATGTAATAGGCCTCGCCGATGGCGGACAGCGTCAGCTTGTTCATGGTCCACGACGGGAAGATGTCCGGCACCGTCATCAGCTGAGGCGCCTTGAAACGCAGCGGGTCCTTCGCCAGCTTCGGCGCGTACTCCTCCAGCTGCGCCAGCGTCGCCAGCGAGCCACGGGAGATGGTGGAGCGGCCCGTCTTCGGCGGCGCGGAGATGGCGTCGAACCACGCGGAGGAGTAGGTGTAGTTGACCTCGGAACCATCCGAGTGCAGCGCGATCGTCTCATCCAGGGTGCTGGTGCGCTCCGTGTCAGACAGGAAGTACGCGGTCTCCGTTTTGGTCATCTGGATGCGTGCGCGCAGGATGATGCCGGTCAGGCCCATGCCGCCGACCGTCGCCCAGAACAGCGTGCCGTCCGGGTCGTCCGCGCTGCCTTCCGGCTCGAGGTGCAGGACGCGGCCGTCCGCCACCAGCAGCTCCATGGAGACCACGTGGTCGCCGAAGGAACCAGCGGAGTGGTGGTTCTTACCGTGGATGTCCGGACCGATCGCGCCACCGATGGTGACCTGGCGGGTGCCCGGCAGGACCGGAACCCACAGGCCGTACGGCAGGGCCGCCTTCATCAGCTGGTCCAGGTTGACGCCCGAGTCCACGTCGACGATGCCGGTCTCCGGATCAATCGAGTGGATCTTGTTCAGCTCGTTGATGTCGATGACCAGGCCGCCACCGTTCTGTGCTGGGTCGCCGTAGGAGCGGCCCAGACCACGGGCGATGACGCCGCGGCGAGCGTGCTCAGGCAGGCTCTCGTTATCCTGCGCGACCTGTGCGACGGCTTGCTTGATGACCTCCACGTCAGGCGTGGACAGCACATGCGCAGTCGACGGAGCCGTGCGGCCCCAGCCGTAGAGTGACTTAAGATTGGTGTGTAGTTCCATCTCTTTCGCTTCTTCTTGTCGTCGTTGCTTCGCCGAAGTGCGAAGACATTCGGTTCGAGTCTAAATGATGTAAGTCGAAAAACCTATAAAAACATCAAACTAAAGGTCCATAAGCTCCCTGATTTCTGCAGGAAGCTCCTCCTGCGACGTAATTTCCGGCTTCCCCGCAGCCTTATGCTCCCGCAGTAGCTCATAGATGCGCCCACGCGACATCGAATCCACAAACGGCAGCTCCTCCGCGAACAGCCTCACCATGTAATCGGACAGCGGCACCTCGACGCGCTGCGCCGCCTCATGAATCTCCTCATGCTTAGTCATGCTTTTCACCCTACTAGTAGCATTGGACACCATGACTGACACGATTCAATCACTTGTCGACGAGCCCACCATCGACTACAACGCCCTCGACGACACCTTCGGCGGCCAGTGCATCCAAGCCGCCTACATCCTCGCCGCCGCCTCCGTCCCCGACTTCACCACGCGCAAAGCGCTGGCCTGGACCCTCCTCGGCGCCGCGAACCTCGCCACCATCGCCGCCTTCAACGCCTTCGACGAGGACCCCCGCAACGACCTGACCGCCGTCCTCGAATCCGAACAGGGCGAAGCCGAATCCATCGCCACCACCTGGTTCACCATCGGCGGCATCGCCGTGGCCGCCGTCGGCGCCTTCGCCGCCGGGGTGCAGGCGCAAAAGAAACTGGCAGGCTGGCTGGGCCGGAGGGGCGTCGCAAAGCCCAACGTGGCGATCGGTACCGTCGCAGCCCTCGCGTACCTCGGGGCGAAACAACTGTGAGCGCGATGAAGCAGCAAGCGCTGCCATTCCTCATCATCGGCATCGGCTGCGCCGTCATCGACTTCGGCATCACCTACACCCTCACCGAAGCCGTTGACCTCCAACGAGACTTCGCGAAAATGATCGGCTGGGTCTTCGGCACCGCCACCGCCTACGTGCTCAACTCGCGCTACGCCTTCAAATCCGAAGTCAGCGCGAAGAAGGCAGGCGCCGTCTTCGCGCTCTACGCCTGTACATTCGCCGTCCAAGTCCTGCTCTACAAGTGGACCGAACCGCCACTCATCGCGCTCGGACTCCACAACCCATGGAAAGACGGCATCAGCTTCGTCATCGCCCAAGGCGTTGCCACCGTGACCAACTTCGTCCTCCAAAGCAAAGTCATCTTTAAGGACGCCTAAAGTCCTCCCGCGCCCCCATCCGCAGCAGACGCAGCCACTGCAGGAAGCCCTTCGGATCCTTCTTCTCCACCAGGAAGAACCACCCGAAGCGCACCACTTCCTGCAGCTTCATCTTCTTCATCCCCTGCTGATTAATGATGTAACCGCGATTCCTATACGTGAAATACCTTTTCGACTCATTATCCGGCCACTGCGCATGCGCCCTGCCACCCATAATCGGGTGGAACTCGCCCGACCCATCCGGGTGCAAATACTTCGTGGTCAGCGCCGTGCCATACCGCAGCCCCGACTGCGACAAACGCCGGTGATACTCCACCTCATCACCCCGAATAAACAGGCGATAATCCGGCACACCAATCCGCTCCATCGCCTCCGCCGAAATCAACGCCCCATTAAATAAGGACGCATAATCCGGCAAGAACGAGCCTTCCAGCTCAGCCGTCGTCCGCTTCCACTCCAAGCCCTGACGCAGGGGAAACGCCAACTTCGCCGGATCCCCAATATTCGCCACGACCGGGCTCACCTCATGCAGCCGGTGCTGCTCCGCCACGCGATACAGCTCCTCCAACACGCCGTGGTCCGCCGGGCGGCCATCGTCGTCCGCGCACCAAATCGCGTCCGCCCCCAACGCCAGCGCCGTCAAAAAGCCATACGCGAACCCGCCAGCACCACCCAGATTCGTCTTCGACGGCAAATACACCGCTCGATCCCCAGCCAACTCCTGCAGCAGTTCCTGAACAGCCTGCTCAGCGCCGTTATCCACCACGATCACCCACTGCACCGGGTGCGTCTGGTTCACCACCTGCTCCAGGGAATGCCGCAGCATCTCGACACGCTTATGCGTCACAATCACCGCCGCCGTCGAACCACTACTTTTCAGGTGTGCCGTTCCAGTTCCAGTCATGCCTCATATTGTGCACCATCGGCGGGGCGGGGTGGTGGTGCGTCGGGGAGCGCGTGGTTTTCGTTCCGGTCGAGGTGTACAAGGAGTGCGACGCTGGTCGCCAGAAATCGGCCGGGCTGGATGAAAATGCGCGACCTGCATCGCACGCTTCTAACCTTGGAGGGGAAACGGGAGGGCAGGCCGCCAAACGGTCATTCGAAAACTGGCAAAAACTGCAAAGTGTAGTAGGTGGATTGTAGTAATCCTCGAAAATTATTGCGAAAAGGGGATTGCTACAATCCTGTTACTCCCATTTGGGTTTCAGAGAAGCTCCGGCCAGCGAAAACCGACCGAAACCGGGCCGAACCAGCCCGGCGCCTACTCCGCCTGGAACCGCGTGACTAGGTCGTCGACGTACTGGCCGGCTTCGGGCCCTTCGTAGGCGCCCACGACCTCGGAGACCAGGCCGGCTTTCCTGATTTCGCCTTTGTCCACCCACAGGGCGGTGTTGCACAACTGTGCCAGGAAGTCGTTGGAGTGGGAGGCGAAGACGAGGATGCCGGAGCGCTCGACAAGTTCGGCCAACCGGACGCGGGCTTTGGCCATGAAGGCGGAGTCAACGGCGCCGATGCCTTCGTCGAGGAGCAGGATTTCGGGTTCGATGGAGGTGACCACGCCCAGGGCTAGGCGAACGCGCATGCCGGTGGAGTAGGTGCGCAGGGGCATGGAGAGGTAGTCGCCGAGTTCGGAGAATTCGGCGATTTCGTCCATCTTGGCTTTCATCTGTTTGCGGGTCTGGCCGAGGAAGAGGCCGCGGATGATGATGTTTTCGTAGCCGGAGATTTCGGGGTCCATGCCGACGCCGAGGTCGAAGACGGGGGCGACGCGGCCGCGGACGAAGCGTAGCAACGTGGATTTGCCGGCGCCGTTGTGGCCGACCAGGCCCACGCGGTCGCCTTCGCGCAGGTGGAGGTTGATGTCCTTGAGTGCTTCGACGACCACGGTGTTGGAGGCATTCTTGCCGATCTTGCCACCGGCGGAGGACATGACTGCCTTTTTGAGTGAGCGGGATTTGGCGTCGAAAATTGGGAAGTCGACGCAGGCGTTGTAGGTGTCGATGGAAACCATGTGTGACTCCTTCTCCTTAGACCCAGTACGGCACGCGGAAGCGCATTTGGCGCATGGCGAGCAGGGCGAGCAGCAGGCCGATGATGGTGCAGACGCCGACGACGATCCAGTGGTAGCCGGCGAGTTCTTGGCCGATCATGGGGGCGCGCACGATCTCGAGGTAGTGGTAGAGGGGGTTGATTTCGGCGAGCATGGCTCGCTTAGCGACGTCGCCGCCTTGCTCCTTGAGCGTGTGGGTGGTCCAGACGATCGGGGTGACGTAGAACAGCAGCTGCACGAGCGCTTCCAGAAGCGGGGCGACGTCGCGGAATCGGGTGGCGATGATGCCGAAGAGCATGGTCACCCACACCCCGTTGACCACGAGGAGCGCCATCGCCGGGATGGCGAGCAGGACTTGCCAGCCGAGGTCAATGCGGAAGGCGATGACCAGGATCACCCAGATGACCAGGTTGTGCGCCAGGAAGAGGAGTTGGCGCCACACGAGTCGGTATACGTGGACCGACAGCGCCGACGGCAGCTGTTTGATCAGACCTTCGTTTTCGATGAAGACTTCCGCGCCGTCTTTGATGCAGCCAGAGATGAATCCCCAGACGATGAAGCCGACGGTGACGTGTGGGAGGAATTCGCGCACGCTGATTTGGAACAGCATGGAGTAGAGCAGCCCGAGGGCGAGCGCCATCACGCCGGTGGCGATGGTGATCCAGAGCGGTCCGAGGGTGGAGCGTCGGTAGCGCTGTTTGATGTCCTGCCAGCCTAGTTGGAGCCAGAGTTCGTGCTGGCCCCATCCGCGGATGAGGTCGCGGAATGCCAGCTTCAGTGTTTTCGACTGTGATTTCGGAGCGTCGTCGTGGTGTGGCTCGGAGGTCATCCTGGCGACGTCGTTTCGGAGCTGGTTTGTATTGTGCACGGTTCATACCCTAGCTTGCGTGTGCGTTGAGCGGTGTTTTGGCAGCATGCTGCGGGTGGGGTGCGCTGCGGTGTTCGGGCGTGCATAATGATTGGAAGTGTTGCCTGGAGGAGGTCGTGGTGTCGTTGCAGTCGTATGACGTTGCTAGTGTGCGTGGGCTGTACACCTCCCTTTCTGACGGCTGGACCTACATGAATGCACATGATTGTCCGCAGATTCCGGAGCGGGTGTCGGCGGCGGTTGCGCGTTCGTTCCGTATGTCGACGGCGGTTGCGCGCCCGGAGCCGCGGGTCGGCTCGCATGCTCGCCCGACTGTCGGTGTGCCCGAGGGGCAAAGCTTTCTTTTCGACGCCCGCTCCGCCATCGCCGACTTGTGCAACGTTTCGCCCGAGCGTGTGGTGTTGGGGCCGTCGCTTCCGGTGTTGTATTCGGCGTTGGTGTTGGCGATGCGCCCGCTGTTTCGGCATCGTTCGTCGGTGGTGGTGTGCAATGCGGATCGCCCGGTGTTGACGGACGCGTTGGCGCGCTGCGCGGAGGATGCGCAGCTGCGTTGGGCGCAGACGGATCTCGCGACTGGCGATGTGCCTGCCTGGCAGTTCGGCGAGCTGGTGGACGGTTCGACGCGCCTGGTGGCGGTCCCTGCTGCGCATGAGGTGCTGGGGTCTGTGGTCCGCGTGGCGGACATTGCGGATACGGTGCGGGATCGTTCCCGCGCGTGGGTGCTCGCGGACGTCTCGGCGTACGCGCCGTATTACCTGATGGACTTCGATAGTTTCGGCGCGGATATTTTGGGCATTGACGTCGCGGAGCTCGGCGGGCCGCAGGTGGCGGCGCTGGTGTTCCGGGATGAGGCGATGTTCGGAAGGCTGGATATGTCGGCGTTGCAGCTCGACGTATCGACGGGCCTCGCCGGCGGGGTGTCCGCCATCGTCGACCACTATGCGCGCCTGGTGGAGGAGCCGGGGCGCCGCAAGACCCGCCGCAACCGGCTGGAGTTCTCGATGGGGCTGACGCAGCGCTACATGCGCGGGCTTCGCGACGACCTGCACACGTTCCTGGGCACGTTGCCGTCGGTGCACATCGTGGGTGTGTCCGGCGAGGCCGCTGAGGGCTCGCGCATGGAGCACACCCCGCGCCTGGTCTTCGGTGTGCACGGTGTACCAGCAGAGACGGTGCACCAGCGGCTGTTCGCCAACGGCATCGTATCGACGCCCGCCCCGACCACCCCGTTGCTGCAGGACATGGGTGTGGCCGAGATGGGTGGCGCGGTCGCCGTCGGGCTGGGTCCGTTCAATACGGAAGTTGACATCGAGCAGCTGATCCGCACCGTGGCCTCCCTGGCCTAAGCGGTTTCGACCTCCAGGACTACCTTGCCGGTGTGCTCGCCGGAGTTGAGGTAGGAGTGGGCGCAGCGGGCGTCGATAAGCGGGAAGGTCCGGGAGATGTTCGGTGTGATGTGGCCTGCTTCAATGAGTGGCCACACGTGCTCCACCGTGCTTGCCACGATCGCTGCCTTCATTGGGCGTGGGCGGGCGCGCAGCGTGGTCGCGTGGACGGATTGGCGGCGCGTGAGCATGCGGCCCAGGCTCAGCGTGCCCTTCGGCCCACCCTGCAACCCAATGACGACGAGCCTGCCATCCACCGCCAGCGACTTGATGTTGGCCTCCAGATAGGAGCCGCCGATGACGTCCAAGATGATGTCCGCCCAGCCCGCGAGCTCTTCCTCGAAGCGCTGCTCCTTGTAATTGATGAGCCTGTCCGCGCCGAGCTGCCTGCAGTACTCGAGCTTCTCGGCGCTCCCCGCCGTCACGGCGACCTCGCAGCCCATGGCTTTGCACAGCTGGATGGCGAAGGAGCCGATGCCGCCCGCCCCGCCGTGGATGAGCACCTTGTCCCCGGACTGCAACCCGGCGACCATCCCCAGGTTCGACCACACCGTGGCGGCCGCCTCCACAACGCCGGCGGTCTCCGTGAGAGTGAGGTTGGTCGGCTTCGGCGTCAGCTGGCCCTCCGGCACCGCCACGTACTCGGCGTAGCCGCCGCCTGCCAGCAGGCAGCCGACCTCTTCACCTTGTCGGCGGCTGGTCGTGCCCGGATCGGCGATGGTGCCCGCGCACTCCAGCCCCATAATTTCCGACTCGCCCTTCGGCGGCGGGTACATCCCCTTCGCCTGCATCAGGTCCCCGCGATTCACGCCAGCGGCGTGCACCTTCACCAGTACTTCGCCCTCCTTCAGCTCGGGGAGGGGGACGGTTGTCAGTTCGAGAGCCTGCGGATCCGAGGTATCAGTCTGGACGATGGCCTGCATAGTCTTCGTGTTCTGTGTGCTCATACCGGGCCAGCGTACTGAATTTTCGCGTTCGGCAAGGCGGTGCTGTAGAATCACGCAACATTGGAGACGTGGCAGAGCGGCCGAATGCACTGGTCTTGAAAACCAGCGAGGGTCACACCTCCAGGGGTTCAAATCCCCTCGTCTCCGCACGTGAAGGCCCCTTACCGGTTGGTGAGGGGCCTTCGTTTTGTTCCCCGTTCGTGGTGTGTGTACTATGGGCGAAGGTCTGGAGACGTGCCAGAGCGGCCGAATGGGGCTCCCTGCTAAGGAGTTGCCCTCTTTGCGGAGGGCCGCAGGTTCAAATCCTGTCGTCTCCGCCACGCGCCCGTACCATTATTGCCTAGCCCTTTCGTGACCTGCTTATATGTCCGGGCCGATTTTTCGAATTGCGTCCCTTGGCACTCAATCGGCTGGGAGGGACACCAAATTCCCTCCCAGCCCATCAGCGAACTGGGAAAACGCCGAGCGCCGTCGCGCGAATTGGCGAATCTGGTGCGCGCGCATATGCGGGCCGGTAGCGTCGTGCGTACACACACGCACCGAAAGGAATCGCACTATGCAACTGATGACACTTCGCCAACCCGGCGGAACCACGACCGCCGCGCGCCGCACCGGGGAAACGACTGCGGTGAAGCTCGGCTTCCATGACGTAGGCGAGCTCCTCGCCCAAGAGAATTGGCAGGAGCTCGCCGCGGAGGAAGGGGAGCAGATCACCTTCCAGGACAAGGACCTGGCGCCTGTTGTGCCTCGCCCGGGCAAGGTCATTTGTGTCGGCCTGAACTACGCGAACCACATCAAGGAAATGGGTCGTGAGCTGCCGAAGGTCCCGACGCTGTTCATTAAGTTTGCTGACGCCCTCACCGGCCCCTATGACGATGTGAACGTTCCCGAATGGGGCAGGGGAGCCCTGGATTGGGAGGGGGAGTTGGCGGTTGTGATTGGGAAGAGGGCGCGTCGAGTAGTAGAGGCGGACGCGGCTGATTACATCGCGGGCTACGCGGTGGCCAATGATTACACGATGCGCGACTACCAGTACTCCACCCTGCAGTGGCACCAGGGCAAGTCCCTGGAGAAGTCCGCGGGATTCGGGCCGTGGCTGACCACTCGCGACGAGTGGGCGGGTGCGGGGCAGCTCACGACGCGCCTTAACGACGAGGTCGTGCAGAACGATTCGACGTCTGACCTGGTGTTTACACCGGAGTTTCTGATTGAGTACATTTCGCACATTTACCCGCTGAACCCCGGCGACACCATCTTGACTGGTACGCCGGGCGGGGTTGGGCATGCGCGCGACCCGAAGCGTTATGTGGGCGACGGGGACGTCGTCACGATTGAGATTGAGGGGTTGGGGCGCATCTCGAACCGCACTGTGTTCGAGTAGCGCCCGGCGCCCTTACTTCGCTGGGGTGGTGGGGACGACTGGCGCGGTGGTGGTCACTGAGCCGGTCGGCTGCTGGCCCTGGTTGCCGGAGCTGCCGACGGTGATGTCGATGTCCTTGACGTTCGGGATGCAGCTGCGCAGGCCGGCGATCGCCAGCAGGGTCACCACGACGCCGACCAGGCCGCCGCCGACCGCAGTCAGCGTGTTTGCGTCGACGTTGAGGGAGCGGGCGGTGTCGCGGAGTGCGCGGTTAACCGAGTTCTTATCGACGCCCGCAATCTGGATACCGAGCTGGTTCGACAGCGCAACCGGGATTGCGGCCAGCAGCGGAAGGCCGAGGCCGACCAGGGTCGCGATGCAGCGTGGGTCGGAGATGCCGCCCTCGGCGCCGACGCGCGCGTTCAGGTTCGAGGAGCCGCCATTGCCAGCGCCCTGGCCCTGGCCTTTGTCGCCTTGGCCGCCGCGCTTGGAGGAGCCGCCGCCGGAGCTGAGCGGGATGCCCTGCACGTTCGGGTTGGCGTTGTCGGAGACCTTGATGCCCGGGTTGCCGTTGTTGTTGCCGTTGTCCGAAACGTTGACGGTCGGGTTGGCGTTGTTGGTGACCACGACGGTCGCCTTAGCGTTGTCAGAGATCTTCACGTCTGGGTTGCCGTTGTTGTTGGCGTTATCCGAAACGTTCACGGTCGGGTTCGCGTTGTTGGTCACAACAACGTTCGGGTTGCCGTTATTCGACGCGTTATCGGAGACGTTGACCGTTGGGTTCGCGTTGTTGGTGACTACGACGGACGCCTTCGCATTATCCGAGATCTTGATGTCCGGGTTGCCATTATTGGACGCGTTGTTGTTCGCGTTATCGGTGATGTTGACCGTCGGGTTCGCGTTGTTGGTGACAACAACGTTCGGGTTGCCGTTGTTGTTGCCGTTGTCGGAAATGTTCACGGTCGGGTTCGCATTGCCCGTGATGGTGACGTTGCCGTTGTCGTGGACCTTGGCGTTATCCGTGACAACGACGCTGACCTGCGGGTTGCCGTTGTTGGAACCGTTGTCGGAGATGTTGACGGTCGGGTTGGCGTTGCCGGTGACGGTGACATGGCCGTTGTTGTTGCCGTTGTTTTCGATGCGGAACGCGCCGTCCTCAATCTTGATCAGGCCGTCGAGCATTCCCTTGAGGTTGCCGAGCAGCCCACCTCCGGAGCCACCCTTGCCATCTCCGGAACCGTCTGAGCCGCCGGACCCACCGCCGCCGAGGAGGCCGCCGAGCAAGTTACCGATAGCGCCACCGATGCCGCCGGTGCCGCCGCCGATCAGACCGCCCAGGATTGGGCCGAGGACGCCACCGATACCCTTCGCGATTTCCCCGCCAGTGGTCTGCGGGTTGGTGGCGTTGATGCGGATGGTGCGCTCGACGGTGGAGGTGCCGTCGCTAATTTTGACTGGCAGGTCGAACACACCCGGGGTGAAGGTAGCAGGTGCGTTGACCTGCACTTCACCGTTGAGGTTGGTGAAGGACCAGAGCGGGTACTTCGCGCCGCTGCGCTCAATCGTGACGTTCTCCGGCAGGGTGAGGCCCGGAACCGGCTTCACGCGCTGCTTCTCGAAGTCGACGGAGTAGATCTTGCTGAAGTCCGGCAGGTCGCCTTCCCACTCGGCGGGAGGCATGGTGTCGGTGAGCTTGACCTTCAGGGTGCCGGAGTACGGCTCGCCTTCCTTCGGCGTGATGGTGACCGGAATATCCGCGCTACCAGCCTTGATGGCGTTGTTGAAGGTGATCTTGTTCCACGGCTTCCCGATGGTGACGTTGCCCTCCGCATCGACGGTCACTGGCCAGCGCGTGGTGCTGTCCCAGTAGGTCGACGCGATCTTGTCGCCGGGCTCGAGCTTGGCGTCCGGCACAGGCACTGTTTCTTTGTTCCAGAAGTTCTCGGCCTCGTAGGTCTTGTCGAAGTCAAACTTCGGCGCCTCAGGGGCTGGGGCTTCCTCGCTTGTCGACGGCCCCTCCGACTCTGCTGGTGCCTCCGACTCGGCCGGTGCTTCAGACTCGGCCGGTGCCTCCGGTTCGGAGGACGCAGACGGCGCCTCGGACTCAGCCGTGGTGGTTTCCGGCGTGGTGGTCTCCTCCGCTGGCTTCTCGTCCTTGACGGTGATTTTCAGCGTGGCTTCGTACGGCTCGCCGGAGGCCGGGGTGACCTTGATCGGGATTTCAGCGCTGCCGGCCTTCACTGCGTTGCTGAAGGTGAGCTTGTTCCACGGCTTGCCGATGGTCAGGTTGCCCTCCGCATCAACGGTCACCGGCCAGCGCGTGGTTTTGTCCCAGTAGGTCTCTACCTTGTCGCCAGGGTTCAGGGCGAGGTCCTTGAGCTGGACCGTTGTGGCGTCCCAGAAGTTGACCTCTTCTGGCGTGTCAAAGTCGGATGCCTGCGTCGCCACTGTCTGGGCGTGGGCTGCGGGGAGGTCGGACGTCGAGACGCTGACGAATGGGGCGACCAGCGCGATGGAAAGCGCACCGGCAGCGATGGAGATGCGCTTTGTGCGCGTGCTGTATGCCATAAACTTGTCCTTTGCTCAAGAGCGGAAACGCTGCACTGGACCTGCAGTACAGGTATGTCACAGATGGATATCGTTTCTGTTCAGTAAAACTTAACATTCTTACCCCCGCCCAAGGCGAGGAACGTAAAGGGATAGGCAAAACATGCAGGTAGTTCGCTGAACAAAAAGGTGCGCTATTCCACCTCCGGGGGTAGGTGCGGCTACGCTTGCAATGCTTGACTTGGCCAATCGCGGTGAGGTGAAAGGACGTGGAGATGAAGATCAATGACCCCGAGCAGCTCTACGAGCTCGAGCGCCGGCTAGAGGACCACGATCCTGAAATTGAAGAGCTCTCCGAGCTCCAGGATCAGCTGAAGCACGTCCGCCTCAAGGACATTATCGCGATGATTGAGCGCACCGATGTCACAAACGGTGCGAAGATTCTGCGCCTGCTGTCGCCGGAGCGCTCTGCGGTCGTCTTCGACGTGCTGGACCCGGCGCACCAGGCAGACATGGTCACCGCACTTGGCGACGAAGCCGTCGTCGGCTTCTTCGACGCCCTCGGCGCCGAGGACCGCGTGGCCCTCCTCGACGAGCTCCCTCCCGAGGTCGCCGCCCGCCTTATGCACGAGCTCGACGAGGACGACCAGCGCGTCACCAACGTCGTCCTCGGCTACGAGAAGGGCACCGTCGGCCGCACCATGTCGCCGGAGGTGCCGCTGGTCACGCCAGAGATGACGGTCAAGGAGGTCGTCGATAATCTCCGCGAGAACGTCGACAGTCTGGAGACGATCTACACCGTCCCCGTCACGGATGCGCACCGCACGCTCGTAGGCATCGTTTCTTTACGACGCCTCTTCCAATCCAACGCCAACCAACCCGTTTCCGAGGTCATGCGGGAAGCGCAGTACGCCTACGCCTCCGACGAGGCTGAGGACACCGCGCGCTGGTTCCTGTCGTCGAACTTGCTGGCCTTGCCGGTCGTCGACAATGAGCACCACCTGGTGGGCATATTCACATACGACGAGGCCCACGACATCGTCGAGGAAGCAGACAGCGAGGACACAGCCCGCCTGGGTGCGTCCGAGTCCCTGAAGCGCCCGTACCTCTCAACGCCGGTGCAGGCCCTGGTCAAGAGCCGTATCGTGTGGCTGCTGGTGCTTGCGGTCTCCGCGATTCTGACCGTGCAGGTGCTCGGTATCTTCGAGGACACGCTTGAGAAGGCCGTCGTGTTGTCCTTATTCATCCCGCTGCTGACGGGTACCGGCGGTAATACCGGCAACCAGGCCGCCACCACCGTGACTCGCGCGCTCGCACTCAATGACGTTCGTAATCGCGACGTGGCTAAGGTGGCGTGGCGCGAAATGCGGGTGGGTATGCTGCTCGGTGCCGTGCTTGGCACGTTGGGGTTTGTACTGGCAGGGCTGGTGTTCGGGCAGTCGGTGGGCGTTGTCATTGGGTTGACGCTGCTGCTGGTCTGCACGATGGCCGCAACCGTGGGTGGCGTGATGCCAATCATCGCTAAGACCATTGGCGCTGACCCAGCCGTGTTCTCTAACCCGTTTATCTCTACGTTCTGTGACGCCACCGGTCTGATTATCTACTTCTTTATTGCGAAGGCGGTTCTGGGCATCTAACAGGCGTTTTGCTGCACTCGCAGTTTCGGTGTAGAGTCTCTTTCGTTGCTTACAAGGCAGCAAAACACCGCGCCCGTGGCTCAACGGATAGAGCATCTGACTACGGATCAGAAGGTTGGGGGTTCGAATCCCTCCGGGCGCACCACATACAACCCCAGTCCACCGCGTGTGGGCTGGGGTTTCTGCTTTATTCTTTGAGGCGGTGCCAAAAGACGCACCCCTTGAAGTCTAATCCTTTGCTGACCTGTGCGTATATTGGTCACGTTTTCTCGGATTGCGTCTCTTGGCACTCATTTCCTCATTGGCCATCAGTGAACTGGGGAAACAAAAAAGGGGGACCCGCTGCTCTCAGCTTTTGCAAGGTTTGCCCGGTGTGTGTTGGGGGTGCCTCATTGATTTGGACTAAGGGCGCAGGTCGGAGGGGGCGTCGATAGTTGGAGCGGTGCGAAGAGGGGATTTGCGATTCTTGCGCTGCGTATATGTAGCTCTTAGCTTGAGCTGACGGTGGTAAACGACGTATATTTGTACAGATTACTTAGGAGAAGTCTGTGCGCTCGCTCCTAGGCTTCGAATTTCTCTCAATAACGTACGAATCAGGAGACCATAATGACCGGAAACGGTAAGTCCGGACGCGGGCTGTTTTCCAGCATTCGCAAAGCGGCCGTTGCTACGGCGACCGCTTTCTCTTTAGCTATCGGTGGGATGGCCGTCCCGGCGGTGAGCGACCACGCCGCCGAGGTGGCGCTGCCGTCGGCGTCGGCAACTGTTATCACTGATTTGCCCATTCAGCAGGCAAAAGTGACTAAAAAGGGGCAGCGAAAAATTTCGTGGGCGATACAGTCTGTAGGGTCGGCGCGATATCCAATCCCTATCTCCGGGATTTTTACAATCACTCCTTGGCTGGAGTCCAAAAAGCCGATCGTGCCGATCGGTAAGGTAAAAGTCCAGATCAAGCAGGGTGCTGAAGTTGTTGAGACTCTAGGCGAGTTTGATTTTCCGATCACCTCTGACGGGAAGTCCTATAAGCTTGATCTCTCCTCCAAGTGCACCACCTCTTCGCCTTGTTACCTCCCACAGTCTGACGTCCACTCATTGTGGATTGAGTCTGCGAACGATCTCGATCGAAAGCTCTTGGGAAACTTCGAGCAAGGTCGCCTTCAGGGAGGCTTTGGGCACCGTGAAGCTGAGGAAAAGAAACCAGAAGCCCCCAAACAAGGTTGGGTAGCGGGCCTTGTACAGGTACCGAATGGCTACTCGGCCTCCGATGTTGACCTGAAGATTGATGGGCGCCCAGTTCAAGTTGGTGGCAACGGCTGGTTTGTGAGCGAGAAGTTCAATGCTGGGACGTACGGCTGGGAAGCTCGCCTGAACGATAAGACTGCAACGTCAAGCGGTAGCGTTACAATCAGTGCTGACCAGCAGTCCTACCTCAATATCAAACTTGAGGAGCGCAAGGGGACCGTTTTGGTCCATATGCACGATCGTCATGGCTACCCGCTGTGGAACACGGGAGGTAGCCTGCAGATCAAACGTACCGACCTTGGCCCGAGTAACGGAGCTTCAATTGACCATGGGAATTGGTCGTCGACTGAACTAACCGGAAGCTACGGCGACTACCAAATTTGGTACAGCGGCTCGGATGAGTACTTCCCTACATCAGCACAGTCGTTCAATATCCCAGGGAACCGGCCAAGTGAAATCAGGTTCTACCTGCAGCGCAAGGAGGTAAGCGGTAGGGTTTACCTGCCGTCTGGTTACTCGTTCAATGCTGCGCAGGGGCTTACCCTCACAGTGTTTGACCAAAACAAACGCGAGGTCCGGAAGGTATCTCTCCTGGACTCTGGGGATTACAAGATTCAGGGTCTGGACAATGGAAGCTACCGCTTCCAGCTCTCTGGTGACTACATCAATACCGTTTCACGAACGGTGAATATTAGTAACCGTACGATCGACGGAGTTGACTTCCGACCAACGTTGAAAGAGGCCCGCGCGAAGGTAGAGATCCAGGTCCCAAGCAACGAGAACTTTGATGGCGGAAAGATTCGCCTGAAATACAACAATCAGACTTGGGGTGACTACCCATACAAGAATCAAGCAGGATACGACCTCGGTGTTGTCAACCCAGGTGAGGTATCCGTCCAGCTGATCGACCGGAACGGAAAGGTCGTAGGCAGCGGTTATGAGTTCGTGCTTCCAGGCGAAACTAAGATTGTGCGCGCCACAGTGTCCAAGACGCTGGCTTCCTACCAGGGCGTGGTGCTTGACCAGTTCGATAAGCCAATTTCTGGTGCCACGGTCTCTGTAAACGGCAAGAGCGTGAAGACGGACGGTCGCGGCCAGTTCGTTGTTGCAGGCGTGAAGCCCACTGCGACAGTTCAGGTCAAGGTCGATGCAATTGATAACTACACCTACGAACTGAATACGTCAGTGCCTGTCAATAAGACTGAAGGCGGCAAAACCTACGATCTTCCTGACCCGCTGAAGCCGAACTTTATGACGAAGGAACTCCTTCTCCAGTTCCTCGGCGGTGAAGAGGGCGCTGCGGGCGTGACGTGGGAAGTCGCTCCGAGCCCGAACCATAAGAAGGCAAACGGGGCTGAAGGACGTAAGGGCGTCACTGATAAGAACGGCTTTGTCCAGCAGGTGCTGTACCCAGGCACCTACGATCTCAAGCTGACTTCTCCGAAGGGCGACCTGGGCGACAAGTACACGTTCGAGAATGCTCCTCGAACCGTCACGATTGATCCCAAGAATGGCATGCAAGTCCAGGAGATCACGCTGAAGAAGAACCCAGGCGAGATCAACGGTCGCGTCATCTACGACGATGGCAAGCCAGTGGTGAATGCCGAAGTTCGAGTTGGCAATGAGACGGTTCGTACGAACTGGAACGGCTACTACACCTTTAACAGGGTCGCGGCTGGTACTGACTCGGTAACCGTTGCTGCCGCAGGTGACGGCACCTACGCAGAGGCCTCGCAGAAGTTCTCCGCGCTCAAGGCAGCGGAGAGGAAGACTGTCGAAGACATCAAGGTCGACCGAGCAACCTCCCGCATTGAAGGCACCGTCCGCATCGACGGGAAGCCTGCTTCGGGTGGTGTCTCGGTGGAAGCAAAGGGCCAGAACGGCGCGTACATCGACTTCGGTGGCGTTGACTCGAGCGGTAAGTTCTCCTTTGCAAATACCGGTTCCGCGAAGCTGCTGCCAGGTAAGTACGAGGTCACGGTCCGAAACTCGGGTGATGGCCGCTTCGACGAGACGACCAAGTCTGTCACCGTCAAGCCTGGAGAGGCCGCAAAGGTTGAGTTCGACCTCAAGGAAAATCGCGCTCCAATTGTCGCGACCGTCTTTAATGAGGCCGGTGAGCTAGTCAGTGGCGCAAAGCTGACTCTCAAGGGCGTTGACACTACCTGGACCGAAGGCGAGCGTGGCGTGTACACCTCGGGCAACCTGCCTGCTGGTGAGTACATCGTCCAGGTTGAGGCAAACGACACTCATGGTTCGACGCAGGGTAAGGTCACCGTGAGGTGGGCTGCAGGTGGCCGCGCTAACTACATCGTCACGCGTAACCCGGGCACCGTCACGATTAACGTCACTGACGATGCAGGGCAGCCAGTAAACGGTGTGAAGGTACGGCTTAAGGGCACGCAGTCTGACGCTTACAAGACGCAAATCAACAAGGACTTGACCACCGCAAACGGCAAGGTCGCTTTCGATAAGGTTCCAGTCGGTACCTACAAGGTCACCATTGACGACTCTGCAGCATACGACGAGGCCCAGGGTATTGAGCTCAAGGTCGATGCAGCGGGCAACGTCGTTCGCGATGTGAAGCTGCGTCGTAAAGATGCATCCATGACGGTCCACGTCATGGATGAGAAGAGCCGTGCTATCTCGTCACCAGTCGTCAAGCTGATTGATGAAAACGGTGCAGAGACCAAGGGCACCGGTGACGTGAACGGCAAGGTCGAGTTCAACGAGCTGCGCCCAGGTACTTACACGATTGAGGTTGAGCCGACGGATCGCCACAAGGGCGGATCGAAGTCCGGCGTTACCATCAAGCCTGGCAGCACGGCAGCTGATAACAAGGAATTCGTCAGGGTGACCAACGAGTCCGCGACGGTGATCGGTACCGTCGTCGACGAAAACAAGCAGCCAGTTGCTGGTGCCACCGTCAAGGTGACGAACGAAGGCACGCAGGAAGTCACGACTGACAAGGACGGCAAGTTCGTCGTCGAGGGCCTCAGCGAAGGCAACGCAACCTTTGAGGTCCCGAAGACTAGCGAGTACACCGGTAACAACCTCACCGTGAACGGTCTGCTGCCAGGTGATCAGAAAGAGATCACCATCGAGGTCACCCGAGACCTTAAGCGCCTCAACGGCTCCGTGCTTGACGACGGCGGCAATGCCATCGAAGGCGTCGAAGCACAGTTGATCCAGAACGGTGAGGTAGTAAAGACCCAGACCACCGATAAGTCCGGTAGCTTTGCATTCGACAAGATGGAGCCGGGTACCTACACGGTGAAGGTCGAGGAGACTGACACCCACCTCGCTGGTGAGAGCGAAAGCTTCGAGGTTGTGCTTGGCCAGGGTACGGATCCTGTCCAGGTCTCCTTGCAGCGCAAGCCAGGCAGCATGAAGGGTAAGGTCGAATTCTCGAACAACAAGGTTGTCGACGGTGCCGAGATCCGACTGGTACCGGAGTCCGGCGATCCAATCGATCTGGAATTCAACAACGAAGGCAACATTGCCGTGCCAGAGCTACCAGCAGGTACGTACAATGTTGAGGTCAAGTCCCCGGACAACTACAAGCGCGTAAGTGTTCCACCACTGACGGTCTACCCAGGCAAGGAAGCTGACTTGGGCGTGATTAAGTTCACCGCCGAGATCGGCGACGTTGCAGGCACTGTCCGTGACGAGAACGGCGAGCCTGTTGGCAAGGTCAAGATCAAGCTGCAGCGAGCAGGCCAGCAGCCAATCGAATCTGAATCTGCCGAAGACGGCACGTTCTCCTTCACCAAGGTCCCGGTGGGCGATTACACGGTTGACGTTGTGCAGCCGGAGAAGTTCAAACCGGTCCGCGGTCTGACCGCCACGGTGAAGCCTGCCGAGGAAACGGCTCTTGACATCACCCTCGAGACGAAGCCGACGAAGGGCACCATCAAGGGCAACGTTGAGGACGAAGCCGGTGAACCGGTTGCGAACGTTGGTATCTCGCTCGAGCCGACCTCCGGCAAGGGCAACACCATCGACGTCAAGGTCGCCGAAGACGGCACATTTGACGACGCCACCATCCCAGCAGGCTCCTACAGCCTCAAGGTGACCCAGCCGGTTGGCTACGAACCGGTGGACAACATCCCGGTCAAGATCGACGCAGGTAAGGAGCGTGTCGTCCCGACCATCACGCTGAAGAAGAGCGAGGTGGAGGCCGAAACCGGTAGCTTCATCGGTGGTGTCTACGACAAGGCGACGAATGCTCCGCTGCCGCAGACCGGCCTGGTTCTTGTTGGTGACGCTGGACGCTACCCGGTGGCTATTAACGCTGACGGTTCGTTCCGTCGCAACGGCATCCCAACCGGTAACTACCAGTTGAAGATCGCGCAGCCGGAGGGCTACCTCGAGCGCGCAGACATCACCGTTGTCATCGAGACGGGCCTGGACAACTATGCCCAGGACATCAAACTGGAGAGGATCCCAGTTGAGAACACCCCGACCACGGGTACCCTGCAGGGCAACGTGCTCGGCGTGAGCGAGGGCAAGCCAGTCGAGCAGATTGCTGGCGCGAAGGTGAACATCCTCCGCCTCGGTGGCGGATCTACGCAGGTCACCACGAACGATTCCGGTATCTTCACCGCTTCCGGTCTCGAGCCGGGCGAGTACGTCGTCCAGGTGGAGGCACCGGAGGGCTTCAATACGCCGCGTTACCAGCGTGTCGTTGTCGAGGCTGGCAAGACGAACGGCGACTTGCGGGTCTACCTCGAGCGCAAGCCGACGCCGAACCCGAAGCCAGGTGCAGCACCAGGCACGATCAGCGGCTGGCTCCTTGATGACGGCAACTACCCAATCAAGGGCGGCACGGTTCGCATCAAGGGCACCGCAAAGAATAAGGACGGCAGCCCACGCCTTGACGAGGACGGCAAGCCTATCGAGACACTTCCAGCGGTGAAGATTGGCAAGGACGGCTACTTCACCACGGATCGCCTTGAGCCAGGTGAGTACACCATTGAGCTCGACGTCCCAGATGGCTGGCCAAAGCCGAAGGACTGGCCGAAGAAGGTCACTGTCACTGAGGACAAGGCGATCGAGCTTGGCCTTGTCAGCATCAAGGCACCGCGAAGCAACGTCGAAGGTGTTGTTGACGACGGCTCCGGCAACCCAGTCGAGGGCGTCATCGTGACCGCGACCGACCCGCGTGGTGATACCAGCGTGGTCGCCACCGACAAGAATGGTAAGTTCGTCTTCGATAAGGCGCTGCCGGGTACCTCCACCATCGAGGTGTTCACCCCGCAGGGTATCCAGAACGTAGACCCAATGTATGTGCCGGTCAAGCCTGGCCAGGACGTTGCAATCCCGGGCGTCCACCTGACGGAGAAGCAGCTCAAGCTGAGCAAGCGTGTCCGCGGGTACGATGCCGACGATATGGACAGCGCCCCGATCCTCCCTGAGGACTGGGACCTGATCTACGGCTTCGTGATCACCAACGAGACCGACGAGATCATCAAGAACATCACCCTGGATGACCCATTCCTGGGAGATGCCAAGATCACCTGGCCTGAGGGCTGGGAGAAGCCAGAGAATCGCTCCTTGGAGCCGGGCGAGCACGTGTTTGCCTCCGCGAAGATTCCGCCGCAGAAGGACATGTCCGTTGTGAACAACATCGCGACGGCCCGCGGTACGGGCAGCAAGGGGCAGATGGTGGCGTCGACACCTGATAACGCAGTGGCAAGAATTGGTTCTGCCTCTGTGGAGAAGAAGGTCAACGCACGGTTCGGTGTGGATAAGAACAAGCCAGTGTCCCTCGATGTGGATGAAGACATGTACTTCACCTACGAGATCATGAACCGTGGCGCCGCACCGATGTACAACGTCACCCTGACGGACGAGGTCTGCGAGTGGAAGGAAGGCACGAGTGAAGACGATTCCAACGACTGCAAGCCGATGGAAATCGACCTGCCGAGCGACTGGAACCGCACCCTGCTGCCAGGCGAGCGCGTCTTCCTCACCGCTGCGCTACCGCCGCTGAAGCCAGGCACCCGTCACCACAACAAGGCGCTGGTGAAGGCCGACCTTGACCAGCCTCGTCGTAGCCCGGGTATTGAGGAAGAGAAGGGCATCTACGAGGAGGACCCACCGTCAATCCTGACGGTTACCCCGAACAAGAACTCGTGGGGTAACGCACACGTGATTGTGTCTGAGGGCAAGACCCCGAAGGGCTACATCGATGGTGTGCTCAGCGGCCTGCCGGCTGGCCTGCTCACGGAGGCGAAGGTTGAGCTCATCTCGGAGGACAACAAGACCTCCCTGAGCGCAACCGTCGACGGTAACGGAAAGTTTGCCTACGGCAACGTCACGCCTGGCAAGTACAAGCTGCGCGTGACCAACCCGTCCGAGGACGTCATGAAGATCGCTGGCGAGTACGGCATCCCGACCGAGAAGGCAGCAAAGGGCGGGAAGATCACCACCAAGCTGTTCGAGGTCGAAGCAGAACAGCCGACGGACCTCAGCATCCAGCTGGTGAAGGCGGAAGTTCCGAAGGAAGGCAGCTCCCTTGGGCGCTGCATCACGGAGACCTCCTCTGCCTCGAACCCGGCGATGTACCTCATCCCGCTCGGCCTGCTGGTCGGCGCGATGGCGGGCAGCCTGGTCATCTACGAGGACCAGTTCAACGCCGTGGTCAAGCAGTTCAACCAGGCGATGCCGCAGCTCGCAATCGAGCGTCCGGCGTGGATGAACCAGATCAGCCGACAGCTAGAGCAGCTGCACCCAGCAGCCGGCCCGGCGGTGCTGGCCATCATCCTGGTTGCGGTCGGTGCCATCGCGGTGGGCCTTGCTTACGCAGCCTGCGAAGCTGGTGCTGACGGCTCCAGCAAGGGAGAAAGCTCCAGCAAGAAAGAGCAGACCCCTAGTGAGGAAAAGGTCTCTTAGCCCAAAGCGCTAAGGACGAGCGAAAATCAACCCGCCACCACGAAAATGGTGGCGGGTTGCTGCTTGAGAAGTACCACATCGTTTTGTACATTGAATGGTGGATTACTGGGTTTGCAGCCCCGCAACCTATACGAGAGGGAACAATGAAAATTTCGAAAACCGCCGGTTACTACGGCCGCTTGGCGATGGCGTCCGCACTCGCCGGGACATTCACACTCGTCCCAGTGGCAGCGAACGCCGACACCACGACCGAGACGCCCACCCAGGCGCCCGTCACCACGACAGCAACCGCTCCTTCGAGCATTGCTTCCTCCAGCGTGACGCCAAGCGCCAGCGCGACTCCATCCGTGAGCGTTGCCCCGTCCGTCGCGGGTGCGCCAGCAGTGGCGACGACGCCAGCGAAAGCGAAGAAGGCGTCGACAAGCGATAAGCCAGGCACTGGTACCAGCGGTGTAGAGCTCGAGTCCGGTGCGTGGACGTACACGGCGGTGGCGGGACACCCAACCGACGGCAGCGTCTACGCGCTGTCCACCGCGCCGCAGGAGAACCACCTGCTGAAGATCGACCCGGCGACGGGCAACGTCGATGATCTTGGGGCTGCACGCGTCGAGCACGGCGCACTTCCGACCGACATCACCACGGCAACCATTACCTCTCATGGTCGCCTGATCGTGTCGGAGGAACTCTCGAAGGACGGCGACACCTACTACGCCATCGACCTGGACAAGCTGAGCGCAACCACCACCCCAGTGTTCACAGAGCACAAGGTGACGGTGGATACCTTCAGCAAGCCGAAGGACTTCAAGGCGCCGGGTGCGTGGGGCACGGCTTCCAAGAAGGCCGACCCGAAGGGGGAGTACCTGCACGCATACGCTGAAACCCTCGACGGCAAGCCAGCGCTGTGGACCCTGAACACCGACACCGACAAGCTCAGCGTGACCACGTTGAAGGTGGCACATGGCGTCAAGACCGAGGGCATCGACCGTCTGGGTGAGGTTGCCTACGCAGTGACCAAGGACACCGACGTCTTTGTTGCCGGCGACAAGGACGGCAACACCGTCGAGTTCAAGCCGACGCAGCTGAAGATCGGCCCTGGCGACGAGCTCGTGGCCACGTTCTCCCAGGACGGCGACGACACGCTCAGCGAGGTGCTCGGCGCCGATAAGAAGTTCGGATTCACCGCCATCAAGCACGCGGGTGAGGAAAAGGACACGGATACGCCGAAGTCGGAGACTGGAACGACGACGACAACCACTGAGTCCACGGTGACGGAGACCCCGACGCCTTCCGAGCCAACGACGCAGGCGGCAACGACGTCTGCAACGACAACGACTCAGACCACGACCCCTAAGAAGGAAGAGGCTACCGAGCAGCGCACGCTCGAGGTCGAGATCTACGTCGGCACTGGTGAAAAGAAAAAGCCGGTCGAGGGCGCGCGCCTCGTTGTTCCGAAGCTGGACAATTTTGAGCTCGAAGGTGAAACTAACGCCGATGGCTACCTACGAACCACTCTGCCAGCAGAGCTCAACGACGAGAGCTTCACGGTCCGTCTCGCAGAGGCGCCGGAAGGGTTTAAGAACAAGTCCATCCAGATCAAGAAGGACGACCTGGTCAAGGAAATCACCCTAGACAAGGACACCCGTGCAACGAGCACGAAGTCCAAGCCGCAGGAGATCCTTGAGGTATTCAAGGAAGTCAAGCCACTGCTCGGCGCGTTCGGTGCCCTTGCGGGTGCAGGCGCGGGAGCTGCAGGCTCGAAGTCGACGAGCTCGAAGACTTCGACGACCTCAACGTTCTCCAACTCCAAGAGCTCCGGCACCGTGTCCACCGGACGCACCACCAGCGCAACGTCCCGAAGCACGGCAGCGTCCCGTTCCACGGCGAAGAGCACGTCGCGTAGCTCCAGCAAGTCCTCCTCGACGACCACGTCGACCCGCAGCGGGGACCTCGCCGATACCGGTACCCCGATGTCCGGCGTGATCACGCTCGGCATTGTGCTGTTCCTGATCGGTGGCGCGTACGTCTTCATGGGACGTCGCCGCGACGCATAAAGCGCATTAGCAGTACAGAGTAAAGGCCCGAAGGGAGTGATCCCCTCGGGCCTTCGTCATACCCAGCAAACGCGAGCTAGAACACCTCGACGCGCCCGCCCAGAGACTCGATCTGGCGCAGCTGCTTCACCCAGCCTGGCGCGCCCGGGTGCAGGCGCATCACAGGGCGCGAAGAAATCTTCACCGGTGACACCGACTCACGTCGCGCGCCCGAACGTGCCAGCATACGGGTGTGCGCCCGGTGGCCGTTCTCGGCGAGGCGCTTCATGGAAGGAGCGTCGGCGGAGAGGGCGGAGCGGGCGTCGGCAAGAAGTTCGGTGAACTCGTCGATGATGCTGACGAGGCTCTCCGCGTTGGTTTCGCACATGTTGCGGACCAGCGACGGGTCCGTGCCCGCGACGCGCGTGGCGCCCTTGAATGAGCCAGCCGCAAGCGACTGCGCCAGGGTGCCGCCGCGATCCCCGACCACCGACAGGGCCTCCGCGATCACATGCGGAAGGTGGGACACGCGGGCCACTGCCTCGTCGTGGCGCTTCACTGACACCGGCACGGCCTCCGCGCCCGTGACCGCGACCAGGTTGCACACGTCCGCGAACAGGCTCGCCCACGTCTGTGGCACCTTGTCGACGCTCTCCGCGTAGTCATACGTCACCACCCACGCCGCGCGCTGGAACAACCCTTCTTGGGACGCCGACCAGCCGGAAAACTCGGTGCCGGCCATCGGGTGCCCGCCAACGTAGCGTTCCTCAAGACCGCGCTCCAGCACGAGGTCGTACACCGGCTGCTTCACGCTGACCACGTCTGTAATGCCGCAGCTCGGGGCGTGCTCCGCGATGGCGTCCAGGACGGTCGCCACGGCGTCCATCGGCACCGCGATCACGATCAGGGCCTGCTGCGCCTCTGCCTTCTGCAGTGCGGCCTCGAGGTCGTTGGTGACGTCGAAACCATCTTTTTGCGCAGCCCTCGTGCCCGCATTCGAGTGCGTGTAGCCGAACGCATCGTGGCCGGCCGCGGTGAGGTCGCGAATGATGGAGCCACCGATCAACCCCAGCCCAACAATGCAGACGGGAGGCAGGTGGCGCGAAGAATGTAGGAATGAGGCAGTCACGGTTTCACATTCTAGTGACAAATTCACTGCGTGCAGGCTAATGTCGTGAGACATGGCACAGGAATTTCCAGACGGGTACGCAGTGACAGTTGCCCAGCACGACGGTGCATGGTCCGTGCACCGCTACAACGACACCTTCGACTCGCTGGAAGACACCATCGCCGCAGTGCGCCGCCTCCGCAGCGAAGGTCCGGCGTTTGCGCTGCTCAACGTCGAAAATGAGTACGTTGTGGTGCTGCGCCCAGGCCCGAACCGGGCACGCATTTTGCTTAGCGACGCCCCCATCGCCGTCGACGACGACTACGCCGCCGACGCCCTCGAAGAAGCCGGCTGCGACATCCCCGACATCGACCCCGATGACCTCGACGACACCGACAGCTGGGCCGACGGCGACTTCGACATCCTCGCCGACCTCGGCCTCACCGAAGAACGCCTCAGCCTGCTCCTCGACGCCGACGAAGAACCCGCCGACCTCATCGACGACATCGCCGACGCCCTCGGCTTCGCCGACGAACTTCACGAAGCACTGCGGTAACGGTGGCCTGCTCAAGCTGGCAGCGGCGCGCCACCGCCCGCATGCAACAAGCGCTCGACCTCGCGGCAACGACCCCGCCCGGCGACGTGCCCGTCGGCGCCCTCGTCTTCGACGCTGGCGGCGAGGTGATCGGCCGCGGCGTCAACCGGCGCGAACAACGCCAAGACCCCACCGCCCACGCCGAAGTCGAAGCGATCCGGGACGCCGCGCGCACCCTCGGGACCTGGCGCCTTGACGGTTGCGAGCTCGTCGTCACCTTGGAACCCTGCACCATGTGTGCCGGGGCCCTGCTCGGCGCCCGCATCGACTCGCTCATCTTCGGCGCCTTCGAGCCCAAAACCGGCGCCGTTGGCTCCCTGTTTGACGCCCTCCGCGACCCTCACCACCTCCACCAGATCCAAGTCCGCGGCGGGATCATGGAACCCGAAAACGCGGAACTGCTCGCCGAATTTTTCCGGGACCTGCGCTAATACTTAACCGAATCGTTACAGTGCCGCCCTGCCAAAGTGGCTACCATGGGGAACCGTTAGCTTAAGAACGAAACGAAAAGGAGCAACCATATGGCTTTTGAAGGAGCAGCAGACAAGCTGAAGGGCACCGCTAAGGAAGCAGCTGGCAAGCTTTCCGACGACAAGTCCCTCGAGAACGAAGGCAAGGCCAACCAGCTCATCGGCGATGCTAAGGATAAGGTCAACGAGGCTGCCGACTCCGTCAAGGACAAGGCAAACGAGGTAGCCGCCAAGGTCGAGGACAAGCTGAACGACTAGTCCCCGTCTTGATTTGGTTGCTCGGGCAAGAACCGTTACTCTGGTTTGCGGTAGCGTGTCCGAGCGGCCGAAGGTACTCGCCTCGAAAGCGAGTGAGGGTAAAACCTCCGCGGGTTCAAATCCCGCCGCTACCGCCAATTAAAAACAACGCACCCTGGGTTCGCCTGGGGTGCGTTGTTTTGGTTTTGGGGGGCCCGAGTGCGCGAGTGCACGCGTGGGGATTGAGGGTGTGAATCCCACTGTCGTGGGTTTGATGAGGTAGTCGATGTTGCGGAAGCTTTGGCATCGGCGTGCGTTGTGCTCCGTTCCGATTTAGGCAGAGTCGTTGCAGGATCCAGTGGGTCACCTGGTCCGTGGTCTTTGAATTGTCGGGCGCGCAGGCAAGGCCAGCACGGAAGATCTTCTGCAAGCAACGCTTGTTGGTGCACCGGTAGCGTGGAAGGCGCACATGAAGTTGTTGGGTGGCCGACGATGGGCAGATCGACCAGGCTGCGGATGACGTGGTCGCGGAATACTCCAGGCTGCCCGCAGGTAGGGCATTCATTGATCGGCTCGACGGGTTCGGCTTCAATAACAGTGACGTCACCGTTTTCTGTGGCACCGGTGATAGTAGTTCCTAGTTTTGCGGTGCGGCAGATGGTATCGACGATGACATTTCCGTTAGGCTGCACAGTAGGTCCTTAGTTTTGTACGGATGGATTAGATACCTTTTTCCTACAAAGCCAAGGACCCCAATATCTTGTGCCACGCCCGAACCCCCGGCGAACTAATCAATGCACTCTAAAACCGGAAGAGCCCTTTTAGTACTACTGGTGGATTTCGGTTTTGGTGGGGATTAACGCCGCCGGCTTCGGTTTTTCCGTTGAGGAGGTCGTTGACTACTTCCCGATGGTGAAATGGGTC